>JAESGS010000024.1_pt1 | contig 176348 bp, 172 predicted proteins | sample 9269761 | NCBI WGS metagenome assembly JAESGS01 (sample SAMN15741799, study PRJNA653493) | algae metagenome | isolation source: Cyanosarcina radialis HA8281-LM2 and co-occurring heterotrophs from damp... | place: USA: Makauwahi cave, Hawaii | collected 2011-01-06 | reverse complement strand
GCAGCTGGCGCATCTGCGTCGCCGCGGCCTCGACCAGTTCCTCGCGACCGTAGCCGACGGCCACGCACCAGAGCCCGGCCATGCCGTCGAGGATCTTGTGGCCCTCGCTGTCCCACAGGTACACGCCTTTTGCCTCGGTGATGATGCGCGGGCCCTTCTCGGCCAGCTGTTTGTAGTCGCTGAACGGCGCCAGGTGATGGGCGCGGCTCATGGCCTGCCACTGGGCGGTTTTCGGGTTGTGCATGGCGCCTCCTTACAGATACCAGCGGTATTCGCGCGGGTTGATGTCGTGCATAAAGGCCAGGTGATCCTGGCGTTTGTTCTCGCAATAGACCATGACGAACTCGCTGCCGAGGCCGGCGGCGACCCGCTCGCTGGCCTGCATGCGGCGCACCGCTTCGAGCATGTCCTTGGGAAAATCCACACCGCTGGCGCGGTCGTCGTTGAGCGGGGCGATGGGCTCGGCCTGCGCGTCCAGGCCCTGCTCGATGCTGGTCAGGAGCGCCGCCAGCACCAGATAGGGGTTGGCATCGGCGCCGGGCAGACGGAACTCCAGGCGCAGGTTGCGCACATCCGACTCGGGGATGCGCACGCAGGCGTCGCGATCCTCGAAGCCCCAGCTGGCGCGGCTGGCCGAGTTGACCATGGCGCCGAAGCGGCGGTAGCTGTTGTGGTTCGGCGCGTAGATCGGCATCAGCTGCGGCAGCAGCTGCAAGCAGCCGGCCACCGCATGGCGCAACGGGCGCTGCGCGTCGCGCGCCAGCAGGTTGTCGCCGGCCTCGTCGTACAGGCTGACGTGCACGTGCATGCCGCTGCCCGGATGCTGCAGGTAGGGCTTGGCCATGAAACTGGCGCGATGGCCGTATTTCAGCGCCACGCCGCGGGTCAGCCGGCAGAACAGCGCCGACCAGTCGGCGGCCTGCAGCGGGTCGGCGTTGTGGCCGAAGTTGATCTCGAACTGCCCCGGGCCCAGCTCGGCAGTGATCACCGTGGCGTCGATGCCCTGCAGGCGCGCGGTCTCGGTGATGTCGCCGAGCACGCCTGCAAAACGCGACAGTCGCTCGATATGCATGTTCGGCTGATCGTCGGCATCGCCGCTCAGGTCGTCGCGGGGGAACTGCGGCAGGCCATCCTTGAGCGCCTTGTCGAACAGGTAGAACTCCAGCTCGAAGGCCACCACCGGGCGAATGCCGCGTGCGGCCAGACGCTGCACCACCCGCGCCAGCACCTCGCGCGGCTCGAACTCGATGGGCGCTTCGGTGCCGTCGGAGCTGATCAGCATCTGCCCCAGCGGCTGGCGCTCCCAGTTCACCGGCTTGAGCGTGCCGGGGATCAGCCGCCGCGGCGCGTCCGGGTCGCCGTCGTGGAAGCAGTAGTCGCCGATCTCGTAGAGCCCGCCCTGGGCGCCGAGCAGCACGCAGTTCTGCGGCAGCTTGAGGGCGCTGCCGGCGGCGACCTTTTCCAGCATCTCCACGGGGTAGCGCTTGCCGTAGAAATGCCCGGGGATGTCCAGGCAGATCAGGTCGACGAAGCGCACCTCGGGGTGGGCCTGGCGGAACTGGCGAACTTCATCGAGCAGTGCATCGGTAGTCATTGTTGTTGTGTCCACGTCGCAGAATCAGGTGTAAATCCACAGCACCCGCGTCGGGGTGTCGCCCAGGTTGGCGTAGCGCAGGCGCGCATAGCTCGGCACCTGGAAGGCGTCGCCGGCATGCAGGGTGGCGCCACTTTCGTCCTCGCCCAGCCACAGCGTCAGCTGGCCTTCGAGCACGTAACCGCCCTGCTCCGAGCGGTCGCTCATCTGCCGCTCGCCACTGCTGGCGCCGGGTTCGAGCAGGCTTTCGAGCAGGGTGAAGGCGCCCTGCAGGGTCGGCGAGGCCATGATGTCGGTGATGCCGCCGGCGAAATACAGGGTGCGCCGCTCGTCCGGGCGGGTCACCCAGTCCAGCGCCTTGGGCCTGGGCAGGTTGTAGAAATAGGTGGTGGGCACGTCGAGCGCCTCGCTGATGGCGGTCAGGTCCGCCACGGTCGGCCGCGACAGGCCGCGCTCGACCTGGGAGAGGAAGCCCACCGAACGGCCGATACGTTCGGCCAACTCGTTCAGGGTGACCTTCTTGTGCTTGCGCAGGTCGTGGATGAGGATGGCCAGGGCGGCCATTTCTTCGTGCTTGTCCATCGCCGCCTCGTAATCAGAAATAGTCACGCAGTCGATACCAGGCCTTGCCGATGGCCTCCAGCGGCGCGGCCAAGCGCTCGCCGAAGGGAAACGCCGGATTGCGCAGCTGCTGGTACAGCGCCAGCTCGTCGGGCTGGCCGAGGATGGCGTCGCTCACCGCCCGCGCCGCCGCCAGGGTCGGCAACACGCCGTGGCCGGAGTAGCCCTGCAGCCAGTAGCGGCCGTTCTCGCCGCCGATATCCGGGGTGCGCGCGCGGGTCACGTCGATATGCCCGCCCCAGGCGAAGTCGATGGCCACGCCGGCCAGCTGCGGGAACACCCGTTCGAGGAACGGCCGGGTGGCCGCCGCCATGTCCTGCGGCAGGCCGCCCAGGTAGGTGCAGCCGCCGCCGAACAGCAGGCGGTGGTCGGGAGTGCGGCGGAAATAATCGAGCACGAACTGGTTGTCGGTGACGCAGGCGTTGCGCGGCAGCAGCGCCGCGGCGCGTTCGGCGCCGAGCGGCGCGGTGGCGATCTGGTAGGTGCCCACCGGCAGGATGCGCCGGGCCAGACGCGGCTCCAGGCTGTCGATATAACTGTTGCAGGCCAGCACCAGTTGCTCGGCCTGCACACTGCCCTGTGCGGTACGCACGAGGTAGCCCCCGGCATGCGCCTGCTGGCTCAGCGCGCGGCTCTGCTCATGGAGCCGTCCACCGGCGCGGACAAAGGCTTCGGCCAGGCCCAGGGCCAGCTTGAGCGGATTGAGGTGACCGGCCTCGGGATCGAAGAGCCCGGCCTGGTAGCGCTCGCTGGCGACCCACTCCGGCATCTGCTCGCGGGAGACGAACTGCAGCGTGCGATGGCCCCACTTGCGCGCGGCCTCCTCCTGCCATTCGTGCAGCAACGCCACCCGCCGCGGCAGCACCGCGGTCCACAGGTGGCCGCGGCGGTAGTCGCAGTCGAAGCCGTGGCGCTGCGGCAGCTCGCGCAGCTCGCCGGCGGCCCAGGCCATGCCGTCCCACAGCCGGCGGGCGCGTTCGAGACCGAGGGCTCGTTCCAGTGGCGGCATATCGCAGGACCAGCCGAGAATCGCCTGGCCGCCGTTACGCCCGGACGCGGCCCAGGCCACTCGACTGGCCTCCAGCAGGATCACCCGCTTGCCCGCCTCGGCCAGGCGCAGCGCCGTGTGCAGGCCGCTGAAACCGCCGCCGATCACCAGCACCTCGCAGCGCTGCTCGCCCTGCAGCGGCGCATGCTCGCTCAGGCGATCGGCGCAACTGTGGGCGTAGTAGCTGTCGACGTGCTGGCTGGCGTGGCGGAACATGGGCGCCTCATGAAATTATCAATTTTTAATTTCATGAAAATCTACGCCGATAAATTCACTAAGGCAAGCCGTGCCTCTGCCGCCCTCGCCCAACACGCCGCGGACACGGCCGACGCCTCAGGCCACCTGTTGCAGTGGCTCCAGCGCGCATTCGAGGCTGGCGATCAGGTCTGCGCCGATGGCCTCGGCCAGCACGCCGCGCAAGGTTTCGCCGGCGAGAAAGGCGTCCCGCGCCGCGACCGAGCGCCAGCGCCCCTCCACCTGCCAGCCCAGGGCATCGCCGGCCAGCGGGAAAATCCGCAGCTCCAGGCAGCCCGATCCATCGATGCCGACGCCATCCAGCCGGGCCAGGCATTGGCCCAGTTGCGCCGAACGGCGCTGGCGGGCGCGCAAGGTCATACGGTGAACGATGCACATGACAACCTCCTGGAATGCATTCAGTACAGGCCCGCGGCGTTGCGCTGCAGCACGTGGGGCGCGGCGTCGGGCTCGCCGAACGGCGCGCAGTCGCCGGCCCGCGAATCGAGCCAGGCGGTGGCGAGCAGCAGCAGGGTCAGGGGCGCGAGCAGCCATTTGCTGGACATGGCCTGTCCTCCTTGTGGCGAATGGGGCCCAATCACCGATCAGCGGGCGATAGCGCGACTGCCGCTGAATTGGCGCAGTGGCTTGCCTCTGTCGGCGCTGACGGCAGGGCAATCGGCGATGCCTGCAGAGACTAGGTCGGCCGGCGTGTGAGCGTTAGTCGATTACTGGCCAATTCTTGCCTAAAACTGCCAAGACAATTTGACCGAAGAGAAATTGACAGGGGTTAACGCCATGGATGAAACACCTTGTTTCATCGGCGATTTGCCCATTCCTGGCGAATATTTGCCTAATCCTGCCACCCCTCATGACTTGCCTGAAAAACCTGGCTAGGCTTCACGCTTCCTCAGGAGATTTGCCATGCAGTCACCCACGCACAGCACCAGCGCGCTCGAGACCCCGCTGGCCGAACTCAGCCATGAACTGGCGCGCCTGGTCGAACGCTTCGTGCCCGAAGACGGGGTGCATGTCACCGCCATTCCCGGCCTGAAACTGGCGCGGGCCACCACGCCCAGCCTGCCGATGCAGACGGTGTACGACCCCTGCCTGTGCATCATCGCGCAGGGCAGCAAGGAGATCCGCCTGGGAGACGAGCTCTATGTCTACGATCCGCTGAACTACCTGGTGGCCTCGGTGGTGCTGCCGGTGACCGGTCGGGTGATCGAGGCCAGCCCGCAGCGGCCCTACCTGAGCCTGGCGCTGGAAATCGATCCGGCGCTGATCAGCAGCCTGCTCACCGAGATGCCGCCTATCGCGCCCCCCGATGCCGCCTCGCAACGCGCACTGTTTCTCGATCGCCTCGACCCACGCCTGCTGGACGCGGTGATCCGCCTGCTGCGCCTGCTGGAAACCCCGCGCGACATCGCCATGCTGGCGCCGCTGGCGCTGCGCGAGATCTTCTACCGCATGCTGCTCAGCCCGCAGGGCCATCGCCTGCACGAGGTGGTCATCGCCGACAGCCAGAGCCAGCGCATCTCGCGCGCCATCGAATGGTTGCGCAAGAACTTCGATCAGCCGCTGCGCATCGAGGAGCTGGCGCGCGAGGTCAACCTCAGCCCATCGACCCTGCATCACCGCTTCAAGGCGGTCACCGCCTTCAGCCCGCTGCAGTACCAGAAGCAGCTGCGCCTTCAGGAAGCGCGCCGACTGATGCTGTGCGACAACCTGGAGGCGGCGGCGGCCAGTTACCGCGTCGGCTACGAGAGCCCGTCGCAGTTCAGCCGCGAATACAGCCGCCTGTTCGGCTCGCCGCCGCAGCGCGATATCGCCCGCCTGCGCCAGGCGGCGCAGAGCCAGGCGGCGTCCTGATAACCGCGCAGGACCATGCCCCCGTGGGAGGCGCTTCAGCGGCGAGCTTTTCCGCCCTTTCTTAAAGGATGATCGCCGCTAAAGCCCCTCCCACGGCAGGTTCTACAGCCCCATCTGCTTGGCGATGATCTCGTTCATGATCTCGCGCGTACCGCCGCCGATGGAGAGTATGCGGTTGTCGCGGTACAGCCGCTCCACCAGGCTCTCACGCATATAGCCCATGCCCCCGAGTATCTGCACCGCGTCGTAGGTAAGGCGGTCGGCGATATCGGTGGCGAAGTTCTTGGCCATGGAGATTTCCTTGATCACGCTGCGGCCCGCGGCCATTTGCGCCGCCTGGCGGTAGGTGAATTCGCGCGACACCTCCAGCTGGGTGGCCATCTCGGCCAGGCGGTGCTTGAGCACCTGGAACTTGCCCAGCGGCTTGCCGAACGCCTGGCGCTCGCGCGCCCAGCGCAGCGATTCTTCCAGCGCCAGCAGCGCGGTCATGTTGGCCATGATCGCCAGGCTCAGACGCTCGCTCTGGAAGTTGGCCATGATGCAGGCGAACCCGGCGTTCTCCGCGCCGATCAGGTTCTCCGCCGGCACCCGGCAGTCGTCGAAGAACAGCTCGGCGGTGTCCGAGGCCCACCAGCCCATCTTCTTCAGCTTGCGCCCGACGGAAAAACCCGGTGTGCCCTGCTCGATCAGCAGCAGGCTGACGCCGCCGAAGCCCTCGCCGCCGGTACGCACCGCCACCGTGTAGTAGTCGGCGCGCACGCCGCTGGTGATGAAGGTCTTGCTTCCGCTCACCCGGTAGCAATCGCCGTCGCGCACCGCGCGGGTCTTGAGGTTGGCCACGTCGGAGCCGCCGGACGGCTCGGTCACCGCCAGCGCCATGATCTTCTCGCCGGCCAGCACCTGCGGCACCACCCGCTCGCGCAACGCCGGCCTGGCCCACTTGAGCACCGGCGGCAGGCCGATATCCAGCGAGCCGAGCCCGGCCACCAGACCGCCGGAGCCGCAACGCATCAACTCCTCGCTGGCCGCCACCTTGGCGAACACATCGCCCTCGTGGCTGCCGCCATACTGCTCCGGGTAGCCGATACCGAGGATGCCCGCCGCGCCGGCCTTGAGGTACAGCTCGCGGGGAAACTCCTCGGCCTCCTCCCAGTCATCGATATGCGGCAGGATCTCGCGTTCGACGAACCGCCGCACCGAATCGCGGATCAGTTGGTGGGAATCATCGAAGTACGACTGAGGGGCGGCCATGCGGGGTTCTCCCGTTATTGTTTCGGCCACCCTAACCTAGCGCTTGCTTGGTTTTCAAGCGAGCGTTTTATTTCTGCTCGCGCAAGGCCGTTCTGACCCGCGCCTGCATCTCGTAGGCCGGCCCTTCCACGGACTGGAAATCGCGGGTGTAACGCTGGGCGAAGCCATCGCTGCCCCAGTCGCGATACTGCTGCACATGCCACAGCTCATGGGCCCAGAGCGCCACGTCGTGCTCGGCGGCCTGGTCGCTGCGAAACACCACCACATCGACCAGGGTCACGGCCTGCACGTCCGGGTTCTGCAGCATGAGGGTGGCGGCGTCCATCTCCTCGGTGATGCCCACGCGAAAGCGCACCTCGTCCAGCAACGCGGCGTCGTAGAAAGGCGCGAGCTGCGCGCGGATCATCAGCGGTAGCGGCTCGGTGCCGGCCCGCAGCGCCGCCTGACGCGATTGCAGCAGCCAGGCCTCGAGTCGTATCGCCGCCAGGTTCAGGCCGTCCTCACGCAACCGAACCGGATCGGGCACGCACAGGCAGGAGCCACCCAGGCAGACCTGCACCTGCCCGCTCGGACATTGGGCCTGTGCGGCAAGCGGTGCCCCGAGCACCAGCAGCAGGGCGGCGCGGCGCAGGGCGGCAGCGATCACGGGCATTGCAGAGAGACGCCAGAGACTACGGCTGATCAGAGGCTGATCGGCCGGCGTCCGGCCAGCGCGTGAGCCAGGGTGCCGCCATCGACCAGCTCCAGCTCACCGCCCAGCGGCATGCCGTGGGCGATGCGCGAGGCAACCAGACCCTTGCCGGCCAGCAACTGGGCGATGTAGTGGGCCGTGGCCTCGCCTTCCACCGTCGGATTGGTGGCCAGGATCACTTCGCTGAAGCTGCCGGCGGCGATGCGCTCGAGCAGTTCGGGGATGCCGATGGCCTCCGGGCCCAAACCGTCGAGCGGCGACAGATGGCCCTTGAGCACGAAGTAACGGCCGCGATAGCCGGTATGCTCCACCGCATGCACGTCCATCGGCCCTTCCACCACGCACAACAGGCTGTCGTCGCGGCGCTCGTCGAGGCACAGCTGGCACAGCTCGTCCTCGCTCAGGCTGCGGCAGCGCTTGCAGTGGCCGACCCCCTCCATCGCCGCATTCAGCGCCTGGGCCAGGCGCAGGCCGCCGCTGCGGTCGCGTTCGAGCAGCTGCAGGGCCATGCGCTGGGCGGTCTTCTGTCCCACCCCGGGGAGGATGCGCAGGGAGTCGATCAGTTGACGGATCAGGGGGCTGAAGCTCATGGGGTTCCTACAGGTTCGTAGCCCGGATGCAATCCGGGAAAGATGTCACTGGGCATTCCCGGATTGCATCCGGGCTACACACTTGGCGCATTTGATCCAACCGCCGCCACGGGGGCGATCAGACGGTATGCAGTACAAGGCGCGAAAGGCCCCGAGCACCGGAGTTTACGTCTGTAAATGAGGATGCTCGGGGCCTTTCGCAACGCAGTAATGCGTGCCGGCTGGGCGTCACATGCTCAGAAAGGCATTTTGAAGCCGGGGGGCAGCTGCATGCCTGCGGTCATGCCGGCCATCTTCTCCTGGCTGTTCTGCTCGACCTTGCGCACCGCGTCGTTGACCGCGGCAGCGATCAGGTCTTCGAGCACTTCCTTGTCTTCCTGCATCAGGCTGTCGTCCAGGGTGATGCGCTTGACGTCGTGGCGACCGGTCATCACCACGCTGACCAGGCCGGCGCCGGACTGGCCAGTGACTTCGGCGTTGGCCAGTTCTTCCTGCATCTTCTGCATCTTTTCCTGCATCTGCTGGGCCTGCTTCATCAGGCCGGCCATGCCACCTTTCATCATCTCGGTATCCTCGGTGTTCGGGGGTTAACTGGGGGTATCGATGGGCTCGATGCTGCCGTCGCGCACCTTGGCGGCGAACTGCTGGATCATCTGTTGTACCAGCGGGTCGGCCTGGATCGACGCCTCGGCGCTGCGCTGACGCTCGGCGCGGCGACGCGCGGCGGCCTGCGCCGGGGTTTCCTGCTCGGGCTTGCGCAGCTCGATGCGCAATTTGATGCTGCGCCCCTGCTGCTGGTTCAGCGCGTCATTGAGGCGGCGCTGCTGGGTCGGGTTGAACAGCGCGCTGTGCGCCGGATCCAGGTGCAGCAGCCAATCGTCACCGTTGGCCTCGATCAGCGTGCAGTTGGCGGCGATGCTGCCGGTCATGCCGCCCAGGCCGAGCTGCGGGAACAGCGCCAGCCACTCGGCGGCCAGGCCGGTAGCCGGCTTGGCTGCGGGCAGGGGTTCGGCGGCGGCCGGCGCCGCGACCTCGGCCTGGCCGAAATCGTAATCCAGCGCCTCGGCGTCCATTTCCACATAGTCGTAATCGCCGAGCGGCGGCTCGTCCTCGTCGCCCTCCGCTGCGCCTGCCGCGGGCGGCTCGGCCGGGGCCGGCGAAGTTGCCGCTGGCGCTGCCTCGACCAGCGCTTCGGCGGCCGCAACGGCCGCCACTGGCTCGACCAGGGGCGCAGAGGGCATAGGTTCGCTGGCCGGTGCGGCAAGCGCCGGCGCTTCCCAGGGTAGGTCGATTGCCGCGGCAGCTGGCTCTGGCTCGGGCTCGGGCTCGGGCTCGGGCTCGGCGGGCAGCGTGGCGCCGATTGCTGGGCTCGGCGGCTGAATCGGCTCGGGCTCGGCAACAGGCAGCGGCTCTGCTACCGGCGGGGCCGCGATCACCGGTGCCGGCGCGATGGGCGCCGGCGCGCTGACAACGACTGCGGCAGGCGCGGCGGCAATGACGGCAGCCGGCGCCGCCATAGCGGGGCCGGCCACTGGGCTTGGTTGGGAATCAGCAGTGGCCTGGCTGATCCCCAAGGGCTTTAGTGTCACCCTCGGCGCGCCGTCGGCATCGGCCGGACGGAAGGCCAGCATGCGCAACAGCACCATCTCGAAGCCGCCGCGTGGATCCGGCGCCAGCGGCAGGTCGCGACGGCCGATCAGGCCCATCTGGTAATAGAACTGCACGTCTTCGGCGGGCAGCGCCTGGGCCAGCTGCAACACCCGCTCGCGGTCGCCCTGGCCATTGTCCACCGCCTCCGGCAGGGCCTGGGCGATGGCCACGCGGTGCAGCACGTTGAGCATCTCGGCCAGCACGCCGTTCCAGTCGGGGCCCTGTTCGGCCAGGTGACGCACCGCCTCGATCACGCCCCGCGCATCGCCCTCGATCAGCGCATGCAGCACGCCGTAGACCTGGCCGTGATCCAGGGTGCCGAGCATGGCGCGCACGTCGGCGGCCAGCACCTTGCCCTCGCCGAAGGCGATGGCCTGGTCGGTCAGGCTCATGGCGTCGCGCATAGAGCCGTCGGCGGCGCGGCCGAGCAGCCACAGGGCGTCGTCCTCGAACGGCACGTTCTCGGCGGTCAGCACGTGAGTCAGATGCTCGACCACCCGCTCCGGCGGCATGTTCTTCAGCGAGAACTGCAGGCAGCGCGACAGCACGGTGACCGGCAGCTTCTGCGGGTCGGTGGTGGCGAGGAGGAATTTGACGTGGGGCGGCGGCTCCTCCAGGGTCTTCAACAGGGCGTTGAACGAGCTGGTGGAGAGCATGTGCACTTCGTCGATCAGGTAGACCTTGAAGCGCCCGCGGCTCGGTGAATACTGCACGTTGTCGAGCAGTTCGCGGGTGTCCTCGACCTTGGTGCGGCTGGCGGCGTCCACTTCGATCAGGTCGACGAAGCGCCCCTCGTCGATCTCCCGGCACACCGAGCAGGTGCCGCAGGGCGTCGAGCTGATGCCGGTCTCGCAGTTCAGGCACTTGGCGATGATCCGCGCGATGGTGGTCTTGCCCACCCCGCGGGTGCCGGTGAACAGGTAGGCGTGGTGCAGGCGCTGGCTGTCCAGGGCGTTGATCAGGGCCTTGAGCACATGGGTCTGGCCGACCATTTCGCGGAACGAGCGCGGACGCCATTTACGTGCAAGAACCTGATAACTCATGGAAAACCGTCGTATGAGGAAAGCAAAGTGGGCTAATCCTAGCGGAGCGACCGGCAAATTGCATCCGCCGCCCGCGCCCGCCCTCTGGCGCGCGGCACGGAGGAAAAATGTCGCTGGCTAATTCTTGACCAAGCCGTTACCATACGCCGCGTTCGTACCACGCTGTAAGTCATTCGGGCCTCGCGCCCTCTCGCTGGTTTCCCGGTTCAACGCGTAGCACGCCGCTGCTGCCGCCCTCCCCGATCCCACCTGCTGACTGATCAGGCCGACTCGCCACCTGGCGCAGTGCTTTGCCTGCCTCCGACGTACCGACCCGTTGAAGAACCGTAACATCGGAACTTTATCGTGCTAATCAAGCTCCGAGCAGGTTCATGCCAATGGCCATAGCAGGCCGACCTCATGGAGCAATATTCCGCGCACTGACGCGCAGCTGTTTTTAGGAAGTACCCAGAAAAATGAATACTCAACATCAGATTCAGGATGCCATTGGCACCCTAACCCGCGCCTTCGCGCCCTTCGACTGCCGCATCCAGGCCACTCGCAAGGGCAGCTTCAGCTTCACCCTGGTCAACCAGGCCGGCATCGCCCAGTACAGTCAGCGGCTGTACCCCGGTCAGTACAGCGGTGAATCGCTGCAGCGCGTGATCGAGCGCACCAAACAGTCGCTGACCGCCTGAACTTACCCAGGTTCCGCGGGTCACAGAGTGTCACCCTCAGGATGGAGTAAGGTCATGGAACTCACCAACCAGCAACTCGTCGAGCGTCTGTTCAGCCCGCTGCGCGCCAGTTTCAGCCCGCCGCGCCCGGATGGCAGCATCGTCCTCGCCCTGCTCGACGAGAGCGACAGCACGGTCTACAGCCGCGTGCTCGGCAAACCCCAGCTCGAAGACCGCGACGCCTTCGCCCAGGGCCTGGAGGAAATCCGCCTGGAACTGGCGGTGCGCGCCGGCAATATCCCCGCCGACCTGCGCAAGACCCTCAAGGAACAGGACAGCGTGCTCAGCTATCGCCTGGCCTGAGCCTCGCAGACCGCAAAGCCCGCGCCCGTCGCGGGCTTTTTCTTGCGCGCAGGAAAACGCCGCCACTGACAGATGCTGATAAAGAGGGGGAACTGCGGAGGCTCGGCGGACGCCGGATAAACTGGAGGTGGACCCCACCAGCCACACCCCGGCACTCGATGTCACCGCTGCGGCTGCTCCCTTCCGGGCCTGACCGGGTTCACGGCTGATCAATGCGAGGGGACCGGCAGGGCCACCATAACGCTGCCCGCCTGGCGACGGGCCGCGCCATTGTAGCGACTAAACGCAAAGTTACAACCGCTTCAATCACTTAGATTCCTCGGTTGCCTGTTCAGACACGGAAACGGCCCACCAGCTGGGCCAGCCCATGGGACAGCTCGGACAGGTGTCGGCTGGCGCGGGTGCTCTGCTCCGAGGTCTGCGCCGCCTCGTTGGACAGGTCGCGGATATCGCTGATATTGCGCGCTATCTCCTCGGTGACGCTGCTCTGCTCCTCGCAGGCGGTGGCGATCTGCGCGGCCATGTCGTTGATGCGCTGCACCGAATCGCCGGTGACGCTCAGCGCCTGGTCGACCCCGGCGGCCTGTTCGACGCTCTGCCGCGCCCGCGCGCTGCCCGAATGGGTGGCCTTGACCGCGTTCTGCACGCCGACCTGCAGGCGCTCGATCATCTGCTGGATGTCCTTGGTCGATTCCTGGGTGCGCGCCGCCAGGGCGCGCACCTCGTCGGCGACCACGGCGAAGCCGCGACCCTGCTCGCCAGCCCGCGCCGCCTCGATGGCGGCGTTGAGCGCCAGGAGGTTGGTCTGCTCGGCGATGCCCTTGATCACCGCCAGCACCGCGCCGATGTTGGCGGTTTCCTGTTCCAGGGTCTGGATGGTGTCGGAGGCGCTTTCCACCTCCTGAGCCAGCTGGCGAATCGAATGGATGGTGGCGCCGACCACCTCGGCGCCCTCGCGCGACTGCACCTCGGCATGGCGTGCGGCATCGGCGGCGTTCTGCGCGTTGCGCGCCACCTCGTGCACCGCCGCGCTCATCTCGGTGGCGGCGGTGCTGACCTGATCCACCGCGGCATGCTCGCTGCTGATCAGCCGATCGTTGGCCGCGGCCATGCCGGCCAGACTCTGCGCCGAGTCGGCCACCTCGCCGGTGCCCCGGCCGACTTCCTTGATCAGCAGCTGCAGCTTGTCGAGAAAGCGGTTGAAGGCATGGCTGAGCTTGCCCAGCTCGTCCTTCGACAGCACGTCGAGGCGCACCGGCGCACCGCCCGGCCGACCAAATGCCGCGACAAGCCGCGGCTTTCGGCTAGCCTTGGCTGGCACCCCGCGCAACTCGTCGCATCCCGCAGTCCGGCCCTGATGAGCAGTCCCGAGGCACGCGCGCACCCTCTCAGGAGCGCCCATGGCCAACCCGCACAGCCCCTTCCACCCGATCATCTACGTGCGTGGCTACGCCATGACGCCCGGCGAGATCGACCAGACCAGCGCCGACCCCTTCTGCGGTTTCAACCTCGGCTCCACCGTGTACCGCGCGGTGGCGGAGAAGACGCGTCAGCCGCGCAAGTTCGTCTTCGAGTCGCCGGTGATCCGCCTGGCCTCGGAGTTCGGCTACCAGGACGTGTACGAGGACGGCTACGACATCCTCGACCCGGAATGGGCGGCCAACCCGGACAACCGCATGGGCAGCCGCTCGATCATCGTCTACCGCTACTACGACGAGGCCTCGCGCCTGCTCGGCATCGGCAGCACGCCGAGCCTGGAGGTGTTCGCCGGCAAGCTCGGCGAGCTGATCCTCAAGGTGCGCGAGCTGGTCTGCGGCAACCCGAAGAACGCCATCGCCGCCACGGACTTTCGCTGCTACCTGGTCGCCCACTCCATGGGCGGCCTGGTCTGCCGTGGCCTGCTGCAGAACCCCAAGCTCGACCCCAAGGGCGCGGCGAAGCTGGTGGACAAGGTGTTCACCTACGCCACCCCGCACAACGGCATCGACCTGCTCGGCATCAATCCGCCGAGCTGGCTGAGCCTGAGCGACATCAGCAATTTCAACCGCGAGCGCCTGGCCGGCTTCCTCGGCCTGGAGGCCGCCTACCAGGCCACCGAGCGGGTCGACTGGCTGCCCGAGACGCGCTTTGCGTCCAAGCGCTTCTTCTGCATGGTCGGCACCAACCGCCTGGACTACGAGGCCGGCCTGGGCCTGTCGCGCACCTTCGCCGGCCACGGCAGCGACGGCCTGGTGCGCATCGACAACGCCACCCTGTGCGGCCTAGACGCCCAGGGCAAGCCGGGCGCGCCCTGCGCCAAGGCGTTCGCCTACCGCGCGCATTCCGGCTACTTCGGCATAGTCAACAGCGAGGAGGCCTACCAGAACCTCAGCCGTTTCCTGTTCGGCGACGTGCGCGTGGACATCTGGGCCGAGGTCGACGCCATCGCGCTGCCCAAGGAGCTGCGCAAGGCCGAGGCCCAGGGCCAGACGGTCAACGCCCTGTATCAGTTCGAGGTGCTCGCCGCGCCGCGCGGCAAGCTGTGGTACCTCAGCCGGCGCACCGCCGAGGAGGACTCGGTGGCCTGCCTGGCGCACCAGCACTGGCTCAAGGCGCCGAAGCAGCACGGCAAGCTGTACCTCGGCAGTTTGTTTCTCGCCGACCGCGCGCGGGTCAACCAGCGGCGCAAGGGCCTGGCCTACACCCTGACGTTCAACGTGCGGGTGCCGGACTACGAGGTGGAGCGCAAACTCTGGGTCAACCAGCACTACGAGGGCAGCTACCTGTTCCGCAACAGCCTGGTGCTGGAAATCACCCCGCCCGGCGCCGCCGGCGGCGACTGGCAGGTGCACCACGCCTGGCAGAACCAGGGCGTGCATGCCGCCAACCAGGCACTCGGTGGCACCCTGCAGGCCGACGGCAGCCTGGAAATTCGCCTGCCCTTCGACAGCGCCAGCGAGCCGGGCATCCGCGGCCAGCTGCGCTTTTTGCTCGCCCGCTGGAACCAGCAGCCCGGAGCCGACGACTAATGCCAGTTCACCGCCGCGCCCGAGCGCCGGCTTTTGTGCTAGCGTTCCCCCGCTTTCGGCCACAGCGCCCGGGCCAGAGAGACCCGGCACCGCGGCCGAAACCCTCACCCGAAAATGGAGTTACATCATGGCAATCACCAAAGACCAACTGATCGGCGACCTGGCCGAGGCCATCGACCTGCCGAAGACCTCGGTACGCGCCCTGCTCGATCAGCTGGGCGAAATTGTCAGCGACGCGCTGGAAAACGACGGCGAGATCACCCTGCCCGGCGTCGGCAAGCTGAAGGTCAGCGAGCGCCCGGCACGCACCGGCCGCAACCCGCAGACCGGCAAGGCCATCGAGATCGCCGCGAAGAAGGTGGTCAAGCTGGTACCGGCCAAGGCGCTGACCGACGCGCTGAACTGAGTCCCCGCCGGCCGCGGCTGCCATCAGCCGCGGCCGACTCCCGCCCCTTCCGCCCTCCCCGCGTACACGCACGATCACCCTGTGCGGTTTTCGACTAGAGTGAACAGGCCGGCACGCAGACGCTGCCCGCCGCCTCGGCAGCCGTGAAGTTGGGGGGAACCGTGCGCACGCTGATCGCCTGTCTTTTCTGCCTACCCTGGTTGAGCGGCTGCTCGAGCCTGCCGCCGAAGGACGACCTGATCGCCAGATCGGCCGAGCTGCTGAGCAAGACCGGCGAGCTGATCAGCCAACAGGCGCAGAACCTGGGCAACTGGGGCGCCTCGCACAACAACGCGCAGTACGACCAGGAACTGGCGCAGCTGTTCGACCAACCCTATATCGCCCCGCTGACCCGTTACCTGAACCAGCATGGCAGCGACGCCAGCCGCGCCGAACACCTGCGCCAAGTGGTGGAAGAACGCCAGCGCCGCTGCCAGCAAGTCGCCAGCCGCTACGCCGAACGCGACAAGACACCCGCCACCCTGCAACAGATGCGCGCCAGCTACGGCGACTCCTGCCAGGAACAGATCGAACAGTTCGCCGCCCTGCTGCCGCCTGCCCGGCCAGGCACGACGCCGCGCCCCGCCGCCAGTAGCGCCCAGCCGCGCCCCCGCGACGCGTCGACAGCCGCGCCCGTCGCGAGCGGCATCGACCGCCAGCAGGCCAACGACTGCTACCTGCTGTTCACCATCAAGAACTACAGCCAGGCCCGCGACGCCTGCCTGGGGCCGGCCGAAGCCGGCGATGGCAAGGCGCAGTACAACCTGTCGGTGATCGCCAGCAGCCTCAAGCGCTACCCCGAGGCGCTGCACTGGGCGCGCCGCGCCGCCGAAAGCTCGCCCGACGGCCGCTACCAGCTCGGTCAGCTGTACCTGCGCGGCCAGGGCGTCGAGCAGAACCCGGCCAGCGCCCTGAACTGGTTCGAGCAGGCCGCAGAGCAGGGCCTGGCACGTGCCCAGTACCAGAGCGCGCAGATGTACCAGCGCGGCCAGGGCGCCGCGCCGAACCCGAGCAAGGCCCGTCAACGCTTCGAACAGGCCGCGCGCCAGGGGCATCGCGACGCGCAGCTCGCCCTCGGCCTGCTCTACCTGCACGGCGAGGGCATCGCCGTCGACAACGGCAAGGCGCGCGACTGGCTGCTGCGCGCCGCACGCCAGGGCAGCGCCGCAGCGCAGTACCAGCTCGGCGAGCTGTATGCCGAAGGCCGCGGCGTGCCCCCCGACGCCGCGGCCGCCTTTGTCTGGCTGAGCCTGGCCCGGGACAACGGCGAGCCGCGTGCTGCGGCTAGGCTGCAGCAGCTGCGCGTGCAGCTCGACGACGGCCAGATCGCCCAAGCCCAGCTGCAGGTGCGCCGGGCCCTGGAGCAGCAGCGCTGATGCTCGCCCTGCCCCGACTGCCCGGCGTGCCGCTGAAATCCTCGAAGCAACTGCTGATGCTGCTGGTTCTGCTGCTGGTGGCGCTGTTCATCGCGGCGATGTGGGTGATGTCCTCGCTCAACCTGGACTTCTCCCAGCGCGCCATGGCCGAGCTGCGCCGCGGCCAGATCGAGGGCAGCTTCTACGCCAACCTCGGCCGCATCAACGGCCACCACCGGCGCATGGAGCAGCACACCGAGAACCTCGCGCGCATCGGCGAGTTGCTGCAGCGCAATGCGCTGGCCGACGAACTGGCGGCGCAGCTGGAGCAGAAGTTGCGCGATTTTCCCGATGCCTTCGGCGTCGGCCTGTGGTACGAGCCGGGGCGTTTTCCGGCGCTGGGCGAAGCCCCCGGAATCTATGCCCACTGGAGCGCCGACCGGCGCATCGAGGTGCGCCGCCAGGTCGGCGATCCACGCCGGCAGGACTGGTACCGCAGCCTGCTGCCCAGCGAGCAGGATCGCAGCCAGGCCCTGGCCGAGCCGCTGCTGTGGAGCGCCGCCTACTACAACCCGCTGCCGGATGCCGCGGTGATCACCCTGGCCACCCCGCTGCACGACCGTCGCGGGCGCATCATCGGCCTGGCCAGCAGCGACTGGCGCAGCGAGGACGTGGTGCGCCTGATCAGCGACATCAAGCTCACCCCGAACACCTTTTCCTTCCTGCTCGACCGCGACAACCGCAAGCTGAGCAGCCTCAGCGAGCAGGAAGACACCCCGGCCGCGCAGCGCATCATGGACGCCATCCTCGCCGAGCAACTGGCCCGCGCCGCCGCGCCCGGGGCGAACGGCGGCGAACGCGCACCGCTGTACAGTCGCGAGCTGCAGATCGACGGCGAGCGCTATGCCCTGCTGTTCGCCATGACCCGCGCCAACATGCTGTTCGGCCTCGGCGTGCCGCAGAACGAGATCGACGCGGTGCTGGCGCCGATGCGCCAGAGCAACTACCGCATCCTCGCCGTCACCGGGCTGGTGCTGCTGGTGCTCGGCGCCCTGCTGCTGCGCCTGATCGCCAGCACCATGCGCCAGCTGGAGGCGTCCTACACCGACCCGCTGACCCAACTGCCGAACCGCGCCCGCCTGCTGCTCGACCTCGGGCGCACGCCGCGGCCGAGCCTGATCCTGCTCAACCTGGACGCCTTCAAGGAGATCAACGGCTTCTATGGCCACGCCTGCGGCGACCAGATCCTCCGCCACCTCGGCGCGCACCTGAGCCAGCACCTGCGCCTCGACGCTAGCCAGGCGCGCCTGTACCGCCTGACCGCCGACGAGTTCGCCGTGCTGCTGCCGCGCCACAGCGGCGAGCAATTGGAGGCGCGCATGGCCGAGCTGGGCGCCTTTATCCAGCGCCAGCGCCTGGACTGGCAGGGCCAGGAGATCGGTTTCAACGCCACCCTCGGCGCCGCCAGCCTCAGCGCCGACGAGGCGCGCCAGGGCCGCGACAGCCTGCTCGCCTCGGCCGCCATCGCCCTCAAGCTGGCGCGCCTGCAGCAGAAGAACCACCTGCTCTACGACCCGGCGCTGAAGATCCGCGAGGAGTACGAACAGAACCTGCTGTGGGCCAACAAGGTCAAGGCGGCGCTGCAGGACGACCGGCTGCTGCCCTATTTCCAGCCGATCCACGACAACCGCAGCGCCAGCATCGACAAGTTCGAGTGCCTGGTGCGCATGCGCGACGACGACGGCCAGGTGATCAACCCGGGGCGTTTTCTCGGCGTGGCGAAGAAGATCCGCCTGCACCGGCAGATTACCCGGGTGATGCTGGACAAGTGCTTCGAGCGCTTCCGCGAGCTGCCCTACGAATTTTCCCTCAACCTGTCCTACGAGGACCTGATCGACCCCGAGCTGAGCCGGGCGATCAAGCTCAAGCTGCAGCAGAGCGGCATCGGCCCGCGGCTGATCTTCGAAATCCTGGAGTCCGAGGGCATCGACAACTACAGCCAGGTGCGCGCCTTCATCGACGAGGTCAAGGCACTCGGCTGCCGCATCGCCATCGACGACTTCGGCACCGGCTACAGCAACTTCGAGCACCTGCTGCGGCTCAACGTCGACCTGATCAAGATCGACGGCAGCCTGATCCGCCAGCTCGACAGCGACCCCGACGCCTACGCCGTGACCCAGGGCATCGTGCAGTTCGCCCGCAGCCTGAAGATGCAGACGGTGGCCGAGTTCGTGCATTCGGCGGCGGTGCAGGAGAAGGTGCTGGCCCTGGGTATCGACTACTCCCAGGGCCAGCATATCGGCATGCCGCAAGCGCAGCTGCAGACCGCCGTGGCGCCGCAGTCACAGCGCTGAGCGAGGCTGCGGCAGAACGCCGGCTACTCGACTACCTGCAACTCGGTGACGATATAGCGGTTGCCTTCCTGGCGCGCCTGGAAGCGCACCTGATCGCCGGCCTCGACGCCCTCGAGCAGACTGGCCGGCTGCACCTCGAAGACCATGGTCATCGGCGGCATGCCGATGCTGGCGATGGGACCGTGGCGCAGGGTGATTTTCTGCGTGGCGGCGTCCACCTTGCGCACCTCGCCCTGGCTCAGCGGCGCGGGGTCGGCGGCCTGCAGCGGCAGGCTGAACAGGGCGGCCAGGGCCGCGATCATCAGTTGCTTCTTCATGCGTGTTTCCTCTCTTAGGTCAGTCGGCCAGCACACGGATGGTGCCAACCATGCCGGCCTGGTAGTGGCCGGCGATCAGGCAGGCGAAATCGAATTCGCCGGCGCGGTTGAAGGTCCAGATCATCTCGCCGCTCTGCCCCGGCGCGATGTGGGCCATATCGGGCTCGTCGTGCTCCATGCCGGGAAACCTGGCCATCAGCGCGGCGTGCTCGTCCAGCTCGGCGCGGGTGCCGATGACGAATTCATGGAGCATCTGCCCGTCGTTGCGGTGGACGAAACGGATGGTCTCGCCCTGCCTGACCTGCAGATGGTCCGGGGTGAAGCGCATCTGGTCGGTCATGCGGATCTCGATGGTGCGGTCGACCTGCGCCGCATCGCCGGCGATGCCCCAGGGTTTCTGCTCCTTGATCGTCGCGGCGGCCTGATGGCCCTTGTGCGCCTCGCTGTGGGCCAGCGCCGCCGGGCTGCCCAGTAATCCACCCAGGGTCAGTACCAGTAGCTGTAGTGATTTCATCGATCCATTTCCTCAAATTGCGTTATGGCCGGGCGGCACATGCCAACCCGATCCCCGTCAATGCCCGGCATGCCCGCCCGGCTTGCGCACCTGCACTTCCACCGGCGTCTCGAGCGGCTGCTTGAGCGGCATCGACTGGCCACCGCCGTCGTGCGAGCGGCTCGGGCTGGCCAGTGCGCCCTTCCACTCATGGGCCACCGTTCCGGCCGGATGCTTGAACCAGCCCGGGTCGCGGTAGTCGCCGGCGGCCTGCTCCTTGCGCACCTTGAGCATGGTGAACATGCCGCCCATCTCCACCGAGCCGAACGGACCGTCGCCGGTCATCATCGGTACGGTGTTGTCCGGTAGCGGCATCTGCATTTCCGCCATGTCGGCCATGCCGCGCTCGCCCATCACCATGTAGTCCGGCACCAGCTTGGCGATCTTGCGGGTCATGTCGCGGTGATCGACGCCAACCAGGGTCGGCACGTCGTGGCCCATGGCGTTCATGGTGTGGTGGCTCTTGTGGCAGTGCAGTGCCCAGTCGCCCTCCTCGTCGGCGATGAACTCGAGCTGGCGCATCTGCCCCACCGCCACGTCGGCGGTCACCTCCGGCCAGCGCGAGCCGACCGGGGTCGGCCCGCCGTCGGTGCCGGTGACCTCGAACTCGTGACCGTGCAGGTGGATCGGGTGGTTGGTCATGGTCAGGTTGCCGACGCGCAGGCGCACGCGCTCGCCCTGGCGCGCCACCAGCGGGTCGATGCCGGGAAACACCCGGCTGTTGAAGGTCCACAGGTTGAAGTCGAGCATCTGCATGATCTTCGGCGTGTAGGCACCCGGCTCGATGTCGTAGGCGCTGAGCAGGAAGCAGTAGTCGCGGTCCACCTCGCTGATCAGCGGATGATGCTCCTTGGGGTGGGTGACCCAGAAGCCCATCATGCCCATGGCCATCTGCGTCATCTCGTCGGCGTGCGGGTGGTACATGAAGGTGCCGGGGCGACGGGCGACGAACTCGTAGACGAAGGTCTTGCCCACCGGGATCGCCGGCTGGGTCAGGCCCGCCACACCGTCCATGCCGTTGGGCAGACGCTGGCCGTGCCAGTGGATGCTGGTGTGCTCGGGCAGCTTGTTGGTGACGAAGATGCGCACCCGGTCGCCCTCCACCACCTCGATGGTCGGCCCCGGCGACTGGCCGTTATAGCCCCACAGGTGGGCCTTGTAGCCGGGCGCCAGCTCGCGTACCACCGGCTCGGCGACCAGGTGGAACTCCTTGACGCCGTTGTTCATCCGCCACGGCAGGGTCCAGCCGTTGAGGGTGACCACCGGGTTGTAGGGCCGCCCGCTGCCCGGCTGCAGCGGCGGTTGGGTGTCGGCGCTGGCCTGCAGCACCGGCTCGGGCAGGGCCGCCATGGCCACCCGGCTGACCGCCGAAGTGGCCACCGCAGCGCCGATGGCGCTGGCCCCGAGAAAGAAATCGCGTCGTGAAACCATCTGGGAATTTCCTTGTTCAGTGGCCGGCGGCGGCCGGCTCGGCAGCAGCGGCAGGCGCCGCGCCGAGCGAGGGATTGGGCGCGCCCAACAGGGCCATGTCGAGGTCGGCGCGAGCCAGCCAGAAGTCGCGTTGCGCCTGCAGGTAGCCGTCCACCGCCTGCACCTGGCGGCGCGCGTCGGCGAGCAGGTCGAAGGTGCTGATGAACATACCGTTGTAGCGCAGCAGGTTTTCCTCGGCGATGCGCTGGCGCAGCGGCAGCACCTCGGCGCGGTAGTGCTGCGCCAGCTCGAAGGCGTTGCGGTAGGCGTGGTAGGCCTCGCGCACCTGCGAGCGGGCGTTGATCGCCGTCTCGGCGGCGCGGTTGAGCGCCTGGCGATATTGCGCCTCGGCCCGCGCCACCTTGGCACCGCTCCAGTCGAACAGCGGCAGCTCGACGCTGATCTCGTAGCCACGCTGGGTCGGCTCCTCGTTGGAGCGGTTGTTGACCACACCCAGTTCCAGCACGTTGATGAAACGCGTGGTGCGGGTCAGACCGAGGTTCTGCGCCAGGCGCTCGGCATCCAGGCGCACGGCCTGGATGTCCTGGCGCTGGCTCATGGCCAGGCGCTCCACGTCCGGCAGCTGGTCGGCGCTGTTCGGCAGCGCCGGCAGGCGTTCGGGCAGGCGGTAGTCGAGCTGCTCGCCCCACAGGCCGAGCAGGCGGGTCAGCTGCTCGCGGCTGCGCACCCGCGCCTGTTCGGCCTGGATCAGGCCGATGCCGGCCTCGGCGTAGAAGTTCTGCTGCTCGGCCTGCTGCAGCTTGCTGAAGTTGCCCACCGCGGCCAGGCGCCGGGCCAGCTCGGCGCCGGCTTCGGCGGCGTCCAGCACCTGCCGCGCGTAGACCAGGCTCTCCTCGGCGGCGACCGCCTGGTACCAGGCCTTGCGCGTCTCGCTGGCCAACTCGAACACCGCCAGGCTGGTCTGCCGCTGCAGCTGCTCGAAGCGCCGGCCTTCCAGGCGCGAGGTCAGCGGCAGGGCGATCAGCCGCGCCAGGTTCAGGTGCAGGCCGCGCTCGTATTCGACCTCGCTGCCCTTCTCCAGACGGCCGTAGGAGAAGCCGGGATTGGGCAGGCGCCCGGCCTGCACGCGCTCGGCCTCGCCGATGCCCAGCTCGTCGAAGGACGCCTGCAGGCCGCGATTGTTGAGCAGCGCCAGCTGCACCGCGGCGTCCAGGCTTAGGGGTTCGGCCAGCAGCTCGGCGACGCGCGCCTCGATCTGCCCGCGCCCGGCCTCGTCGCGCGCCCACAGCAGCTGCTTGTCCAGCTGGCGCTCGGCGTTTTGCTGCACCGGGTCGAAACCGCCGTCCTGGCTGAAGCCGGCGCAACCGGCCAACAGCAGCGCGGCGCAGAGCAGCACGGCGGATTTAATGGTGGTCATGGCCACCTCCCTCGGCGGGCTCGGCACCCTGCTCGGCCGGCTGCTCCCAGCCCTCCATGCTGTAGGTGCGCCAGCCGCCGATACGGCCGACCAAATCGTTGGCCGCGCGCCAGTCCTGCAACGGCTCGTCGGCCTGGGCGCGGTAGTCCTGCAGGGGTGAACGGTAATCCTGCGCCGGCACGGCGGCGTTGGCGTCCAGCGGGTCGGGCTGGGCCGCCATCAGGCTGCCGGGCAGCGCCAGGGCGGCGATGCCCAGCAGCCATCCGGCAAGGGAATGCAAAGTCATGATGTGTTCTCGCGTACGGCGGCCAGACGGCCGCGTGAGCTACAGGCGCCGCAGGACGGCGCTACCTAAGGGGCTCAGGCGAGAGAAAGACGCGGGGGGCGTTCGGGCGTGTCGGCCACGCCGACGATAAGGCGGTCGGGCCAGGCTGTAGCCGGTTCGACGGCTTGCAGGGCAGAGTCGTTCAAAAACGGCTGGCTGGGCGCGGCGACGCCGACGCAGAAGGCGCACAGGGTACAGAGGCTGCCATCGCCGGGAGCCTCGCTGCTGGCAGCAGGCGCGCCATCCTGATGCGCGTCATGTGCGCTATCGGCCGTCATGTCATGGTGCTCGCCATGCTCGCTGCCGCTCATCTGCAGGGCACCGCTGCGATGCACCTGCTCGCACAATTGCATGCCGAGCGCCGCCATGGCCTGTGCCGGCAGGGCCAGCATCAGCATCCAGATCAGGGCGGTACGCAGGGATTTGCGCATAGGGGTCGCGAGGCCAGAGTCAGAGGGCGATGGGGCGGATTATCCGCGCGCTGGCCGCTTTGTCCAGCACTACAAGCTCAGATGCCCGGCATACAGGCCGTAGCCGGCCAGCGCGGCGGTCAGCAATACGGCGGCGAAGATCGGCCATTCGAAGCGGGTGAACAGCATCTGCCCCTGCTCGCGCTTGGCCTTGAGAAACAGCAGCGCGCCCGGCGCGTAGAGCAACGCCGACAGCAGCAGGTACTTGACCCCGCCGGCATACAGCAGCCAAATCGCGTAACCCACCGCCAACAGGCCGATCGCCAGGTCCTTGCGGCGTAGCCTGGCCTGGCCTTCGTAGGTCTCGCCGCGCAGCGCCAGCAGCAGCGCATAGACCGCCGACCACAGGTAGGGCACCAGGATCATCGACGAGGCCAGGTAGATCAGCGACAGGTAGGTGCCCTGGGAAAACAGGGTGATCAGCAGAAACAGCTGGATCATGCCGTTGGTCAGCCACAGCGCGTTGACCGGCACCTGGTTGGCGTTTTCCCGACGCAGGAAGGCCGGCATGGTGCCGTCCTTGGCGGAGACGAAGAGGATTTCGGCGCACAGCAGCGCCCAGGACAGCAGCGCACCGAGCAGCGATACCGCCAGGCCGATGCTGATCAGCACCGCGCCCCAGCGCCCCACCACATGCTCCAGCACCCCGGCCATGGACGGGTTCTGCAACGCAGCCAGCTCGGGCTGGCTCATCACCCCCAGCGACAGCAGGTTGACCAGCATCAGCAGCGCCAGCACGCCGAGAAAGCCCATCACCGTTGCCTTGCCCACATCGCGGCGGCGCTCGGCGCGCGACGAGTACACGCTCGCCCCTTCGATGCCGATGAACACGAACACGGTGACCAGCATCATGTTGCGCACCTGCTCCAGCACGCCGCCGAACTGCGGATTGCTGCGGCCCCAGATGTCGCGGGTGAAGATGTCGCGGTCGAAGGCCAGGCCGACGATGACGATGAACAGCAGGATCGGCACCAGCTTGGCGACCGTGGTGATCAGGTTGATCAGCGCCGCTTCCTTGATGCCGCGCAGCACCAGGGCGTGCACGCACCAGAGCAGCACCGAGGAACAGGCGATGGCCAGCGGCGTATTGCCCTGGCCGAAGACCGGGAAGAAGTAACCCAGGGTGGAGAACAGCAGGACGAAGTAGCCGACATTGCCCAGCCAGGCGCTGATCCAGTAGCCCCAGGCCGAGGAAAACCCCATGTAATCGCCGAGGCCCGCCTTGGCGTAGACGTACACCCCGCCATCGAGCTGCGGCTTGCGGTTGGCCAGGTTCTGAAAGACGAAGGCCAGCGCCAGCATGCCCACCGCGGTGATGCCCCAGCCGATCAGCACGGCGCCGACATCGGCCCGTGCGGCGATGTTCTGCGGCAGCGAGAAGATCCCGCCACCGACCATCGAGCCCACCACCAGCGCGGTCAGCGACCCCAGACCCAGCTTGCGACTTTCCCCTGTCATGCCCACCTCGTCCGGACGCCAGCGACTCCGCTCTCACTCTAGCAGCCCGGCAGCAGCCTGATGCCAAAACGGCAGGCCGGTACAAGCCGGCTCGACCGCAAGGGCAGAAGATGCCCGACGCAGTAGTGCTACAGCTCCTTCAACCATCATGAGGTCAATCGCCATGCAGCCCTCCCCCAACCTGGGCGCCGGCAGTCCCGGCGTCGAACGCAACACCCAATCCTTTCTCGAAGCCCTGGCCGCCGGTGGTGGCACGCCCCTGGAACGGCTATCGCCTGCGGAGGCCCGCGCCGTGCTGGTAGGCGCGCAAGCCTCGGTCGAGGTCGATCTATCGGCCGTGGAAACCCGCGAACACAGCATCGAGGCCGCCGGCCAGATGCTGAAGCTGGTGGTGGTGCGTCCGACGGGCAGCCAGGGCAACCTGCCGGGCTTCATGTTCTTCCACGGTGGCGGCTGGGTGCTGGGCGACTATCCGACCCACGCACGGCTGATCCGCGACCTGGTGGTGCATTCCGGCGCCGCGGCGGTCTACGTCGACTACACCCCCTCGCCCGAAGCGAAATACCCGACTGCGATCAACCAGGCATACGCGGCGACCCAATGGGTGGCCGCCAATGGCAGCCAGATCGGTGTCGACGGTTCGCGCCTGGCCGTGGCCGGCAACAGCGTCGGCGGCAATATGGCGGCCGTGGTCGCGCTCAAGGCCAAGGAAGCCGGCACACCGAAGCTGCGCTTCCAGCTGCTGCTGTGGCCGGTGACCGACGCCAGCTTCAACAACGCCTCCTACAACCAGTTCGCCGAGGGGCATTTCCTCACCCGCGGGATGATGGAGTGGTTCTGGGACAACTACACCACCGACCCCAAGCAGCGTAACGAGATCCACGCCTCGCCGCTGCGCGCCAGCCTGGAGCAGCTGCAAGGCCTGCCACCGGCCATGGTGCAGAGCGCCGAGATGGACGTGCTGCGCGACGAAGGCGAAGCCTACGCCCGCCGCCTGGGCGCGGCCGGCGTCGCGGTCAGCGCCGTGCGCTACAACGGCATGATCCACGACTACGGCCTGCTCAACGTGATCGCCGAGGTACCTGCGGTGCGCACTGCCATGCAGCAGGCCGGCGCGGCGTTGCGCGAACACCTGGCCTGAGCGCCACAGCCCGATACCAGAACCGCAGTTACATCCAATCCAGGCGGCGACCGCTCTGCAATAGTCCTTTCGTCTACCCGACGGTAACGACCGACGGGATGCGTGCATCGTCCACCGCCTCACCGACAGGTAACCGCTATGAGCAATCCAAAAACCGAAGTCCTGACCCCGCACAACAGCCAGCTGATCTTCATCGACCAGCAGCCGCAAATGGCCTTCGGCGTGCAGAGCATCGATCGGCAAACCCTGAAGAACAACACCGTGGGCCTGGCCAAGGCGGCCAAGATCTTCAACGTGCCGACCATCATCACCACGGTCGAGACCGAGAGCTTCTCCGGCCACACCTACCCCGAACTGCTCGCCGTGTTCCCCGACGCGCCGCTGCTCGAGCGCACCTCGATGAACTCCTGGGACGACCAGAAGGTACGCGATGCGCTGAAGAAGAACGGCCGCAACAAGGTCATCGTTTCCGGCCTGTGGACCGAGGTGTGCAACACCACCTTCGCCCTCTCCGCCATGCATGACGCCGGCTACGAGATCTACATGGTCGCCGACGCCTCCGGCGGCACCTCGCAGGCCGCCCATGACTACTCCATGCAGCGCATGATCCAGGCCGGCGTGGTGCCGGTGACCTGGCAGCAGGTACTGCTGGAGTGGCAGCGCGACTGGAAGAACCGCGACACCTACGACGCAGTCATGGCCCTGGTCAAGGAACACTCCGGTGCCTACGGCATGGGCGTGGACTACGCCTACACCATGGTGCACAAGGCGCCTGAGCGTGTGCAGCACGGTCCGACCCTGGCCCCGGTGGCAGCCCCCATCTGAGCCGATGACGGCCGAGCCGGTGACGCGCCCCGCCGCACGTCACCGGCTCGGCAAGACCCAGGCCACGCGCAGAGTCTCCAGCATGAGCGAGACGCAACAGGAAACCGTCACCCTGGTGGTGCGCCACCAGGTGCGCCCCGACCATGTGCCGCGTTACGAGGCCTGGCTACGGCGCATCATCGCCACCGCCAGCCAATGCCCCGGCCACCTCGGCGTGGACGTGGTGCGCAGCCGTCAGGCCAGCCTGGCGCAATTCACCTGCGTGCTGCGCTTCGCCGGCCTGCAGCAGTTGCAGAACTGGATCGACTCGGAGCAAAGGCGCCAGTTGATCGCCGAGGTCGAGCCGCTGCTGCGCGCCGGCGACCAGCTGGAGATCGCCCAGGGCAAGGAGTTCTGGTTCATGCCGGAAAGCGCGCAGACGCCGCCGCCCCGCTGGAAACAGGTCTGCGTCACCTTCCTGGTGATCCTGCCGCTGAGCCTCCTGGTGCCGCTGCTCTGGCAACCCCTGTTTCAGCTCGCTCCCTGGCTCGGCGGCTACCTGCCGAGCAACATCGTGATCACCCTGAGCATCGTCCTGCTCGTGGTGTACCTGTTCATGCCCATGGCCACGCGGCTGTTCGCCGCCTGGCTGAGCCCCAGCACCGACGAGGATCGACCATGAGCCAGGATCCCTCCGACCCGAAACGTCGCCATTTTCTCGCCACCAGCAGCGTGCTCGGCGCCGCCGGGGCACTGTGGTCCACCCTGCCCTTCGCCGCCTTGTCCGGCGACTCATCCGCCAGTTCACCAGGAGGCAACATGAGTGCCGACCTCATTCTGTACAACGGCCGCCTGCACACGGTCGACCGCGAAAAACCCCAGGCCAGCGCCGTGGCCATCAAGGACGGGCGCTTCGTCGCCGTCGGCAGCGATGCCGAAGCCATGGCCCTGCGCGGCGATGCCACGCGCGTCATCGACCTGCAAAAGCGCACGGTGATTCCCGGCCTCAACGACTCGCACCTGCACCTGATCCGCGGCGGCCTCAACTACAACCTGGAGCTGCGCTGGGAGGGCGTGCCGTCGCTGGCCGACGCCCTGCGCATGCTCAAGGAGCAGGCCGACCGCACGCCGACGCCGCAGTGGGTGCGCGTGGTCGGCGGCTGGACCGAATTCCAGTTCGCCGAGAAACGCCTGCCGACCCTGGATGAACTGAACAAGGCGGCGCCCGACACCCCGGTGTTCGTCCTGCACCTCTACGACCGCGCCCTGCTCAACCGCGCCGCGCTGCGCGCCGTGGGCTACGACAAGAACACGCCGAACCCGCCCGGCGGCGAGATCCAGCGCGATGCCAGCGGCCAGCCCACCGGCATGCTGATCGCCCGGCCCAATGCGCTGATCCTCTACGCCACCCTGGCCAAGGGGCCGAAGCTGCCGCTGGAGTATCAGGTCAACTCCACCCGCCAGTTCATGCGCGAGCTCAACCGCCTGGGCGTGACCAGCGCCATCGACGCCGGCGGCGGTTACCAGAACTACCCCGACGACTACCAGGTGATCCAGGAGCTGGCCGACAAGGATCAGCTCACCGTGCGCATCGCCTACAACCTGTTCACCCAGAAGCCCAAGGAAGAGCTGACCGACTTCAAGAACTGGACCAGCAGCGTCAAGCTGCACCAGGGCGATGACTTCCTCCGCCACAACGGCGCCGGCGAGATGCTGGTGTTCTCCGCCGCCGACTTCGAGGACTTTGTCGAGCCGCGCCCGGACCTGGCGCCGAGCATGGAGGCCGACCTGGAGCCGGTGGTGCGTCATCTGGTCGAGCAGCGCTGGCCGTTCCGCCTGCACGCCACCTACGACGAATCCATCTCGCGCATGCTCGACGTATTCGAGAAGGTCGACCGCGACATGCCGTTCAACGGCCTGCCCTGGCTGTTCGACCATGCCGAGACCATCAGCCCGCGCAACATCGAGCGGGTACGGGCGCTCGGCGGCGGCATCGCCATCCAGCACCGCATGGCCTTCCAGGGCGAATACTTCATCGACCGCTACGGCGCCAAGGCCGCCGAAGCCACCCCGCCGATCCAGCGCATGCTGGCCGAAGGCGTGCCGGTCGGCGGCGGCACCGACGCCACCCGCGTGGCCAGCTACAACCCCTGGACGGCGCTGTACTGGCTGGTCAGCGGCAAGACGGTCGGCGGCACCACGCTCAACCCGCAGGGGCTGCCGCGTGACACCGCGCTGCAGCTGTTCACCCACGGCAGCGCCTGGTTCTCCAGCGAACAGGGCAAGAAGGGCCAGATCAAGGTCGGTCAGCTCGCCGACCTGGTGGCCTTGACGGCGGACTTCTTCAGCATCGAGGAGGAGCAGATCAAGTGGCTGGAGTCGGTGCTGACCATCGTCGGCGGCAAGGTTGTGCATGGCACCGGCGAGTTCGACAAGCTCGCCCCGCCGACGCTGCCGGTACTGCCGGACTGGTCGCCGGTGGCCAAGGTGCCCGGGCACTGGAAGCCGGTCGCGGCGCCGCTGTCGGCCAGCATCCACCAGTGCGTCGGCGCCTGCGCCGTGCATCAGCACCAGCATGACCGGGCGCGTCGCAGCAGTGTGCCGGTGAGCGATCACCAGGGCTTCTGGGGCGCCTTCGGCTGCTCCTGCTTTGCCTTCTGACATGGCCAGCGAAAAACCGTCGCCCTGGGGCGCACTCAAGCACAGCACCTTCCGCTGGCTGTGGCTGGCCAGCATCGCCTCGAACATCGGTACCTGGATGCACGAGGTGGGTGCCGGCTGGCTGATGACCAGCCTGTCGGCCAACCCCATGCACGTGGCGCTGGTACAGGTCGCCGGCTCGGCGCCGATGTTCCTCCTGGCGCTGCCGGCCGGCGCCATGGCCGATATCGTCGATAAGCGCCGCTATCTGCTCGGCGTGCAGCTGTGGATGGCGGCGGTGGCGACGCTGCTGGCCGTGCTGACCCTGCTCGGCCTGACCACGGTCTGGCTGCTGCTGGGCATGACCCTGGCCATGGGCGTCGGTACCGCCTTAATGATGCCGGCCTGGTCGGCGCTGACGCCGGAACTGGTGAGCAAGCGCGACCTGCCCTCGGCCATCGCCCTGTCCAGCCTCGGCATCAATGTCGCCCGTGCGCTCGGCCCGGCCATCGCCGGGGTGCTGGTCAGCTTGAGCGGCCCCTGGGCGACCTTCGCCCTCAACGCCCTGTCGTTCTTCGCGGTGATGGCGGTGCTGCTGACCTGGAGGCGCGAGCGCCAGGTCGCCAGCTTCCCGGCCGAGCGCCTGCTGGGCGCCATGCGTGCCGGCTGGCGCTACAGCCGCGCCTCGAAACCGCTGCAGGCGGTACTGGTACGCGCCGCGGCGTTCTTCGTCGGCGCCAGCGCCGGCATGTCGCTGCTGCCGTTGATCGTGCGCGGCGAGCTGCAGGGCAGCGCCAGCGACTTCGGCCTGATGCTCGGCAGCGTCGGCGTCGGCGCCGTGCTCGGCGCCACCTTGCTGCCGCGCGTGCGCGAGCGCATCAGCAGCGACCGCCTGGTGCTGCTGGCCAGCCTGCTCTATGCCCTGGTGCTGCTGGCCCTGGCCAGCCTGCGCCACTTCGCCGCGCTGCTGCCGGTGATGCTGCTCAGCGGCGCGGCGTGGATCGCCGTGCTGTCCAGCCTGCAGGTCGCGGCGCAGACCTCGGTGCCGGACTGGGTACGGGCGCGGGCGCTGTCGGTCTATATCCTGGTGTTCTTCGGCAGCATGGCCGCCGGTGGCGCGCTGTGGGGCTTCGTCGCCAGCCAGGCGTCGATCCCGCTTGCCCTGGTCGCCGCGGCCGGCTGCCTGGCGCTGGGAGGGCTGCTGACGTCACGCTTTCCGCTGCCGGTTACCGAGGCCGAGGATCTCGCCCCGTCGCTGCACTGGCCGGCGCCGATCCTGGCCGACGAAGCCGACCTCGAGCGCGGCCCGGTGATGGTCACCCTGCACTACGACATCGCCCCGGAACATGCCACGGCCTTTCGCCAGGCGATGAGCGAGGTGGCGCGCATGCGTCGGCGCAACGGCGCGTTCTCCTGGGGCCTGGTGCAGAGCAGCGAGAACCCGCGCCACTGGCAGGAGTTCTTCTTCGACGAGTCCTGGCTCGAACACCTGCGCCACCACGGCCGGGTCACCCGCGCCGAGCAACGCATCGAGGCGGCGGCCAGGCAGTTCCAGAGCGCCGGGGTCGCGATACGCATCGACCACTTCCTGACGCCCGGCAAACAGGCGCCGGAGCCTTCGGAAGCGCAGCATGCCAGCGATCCGCGATGACGGCGCAGTGGCGGCAGGACGCTCGCCGCCATGAGCCGGCAGGCCCTGTTCATTCACGGAACCTGGCTCACCCCGCTGATCTGGAGCCGGTTTCGCCGTCGCTTCGAGGCCTGCGGCTACAGCTGCAGCGCGCCGGCCTGGCCGCTGCTCGCTGCCGACCCGGCGGGTCAGCGCAGCCAGCCGCCGCGAGCAACGTCCAGCCTGGGCATCGCCGCCATTCTCGCTCACTACGCAGGGCAGATCGGCGACCTCGCACAGCCGCCGCTGCTGATCGGTCACGACCTTGGCGGCCTGCTGGTGCAGCTGCTGCTCGACCGCGGCCTGGGCTGCGCCGGCATCGCCATCGCGCCACCGGCCCACGGTGGGCTGGAAGGGCTGCGCGGCAGCGGACCCTGGCTGCTGCGCCAGGCGTGCTGGCGCGGCGTGCTGCACATGAGCCCGCAACATTTCGCCCGCACTATGGCGCAGACGCTGACGCCAGAGCGGCAGGCCGCCGCATACGCGCGGCATATCGTGCCGGCACCGGGCCGGGTATTCTTCGACAACGCGCTGGGCATCGGTAACCGTATCGACTTCGGCAATCCCGACCGCCCACCGCTGTTGCTGATTGCTGCGGGCGCGGACCGTAGCGTTCGCCCCGCCACGGTCGCGGCGGCCTATCGGCGCCACCGGGGCTCGACGGCGGTCACCACTTTCAAACACTTCAGCGGCTACAGCCACTGGCTGATTGCCGAACCGGGTTGGGAAACCATTGCCGACTACTGCATCGAATGGGCACAAAACCAGCTGGGACGCTTCTGAATCGCCGACCGCCTCGCAGCTTCATCCTCTGTTCGTGGCACTGGCCCTGCTGTGCCTGCTGCTCTGCGCCGCCGTTCGCGCCGACGCTGACGAACTGCAGCAACGCTTCGAACATCGGCGCTGGACGCTCAACGACGACAGCCCCAGCCAGATCGGCGCCCTGGCGCAGACCCGCGACGGCTATCTGTGGCTCGGCACCCATGATTCGCTGTATCGCTTCGACGGCCTGAGTTTCACCCGCTACCGCGCCACCGATCAGCAGGAACTGGGCATAGTCTCCAGCCTGCTGGCCAGCGACCAGGGCCTGTGGGTGGGCCTGCGCAACGGCGGCGTGCGCCTGATCGACCCCGAGGGCGAGGTCGCGGCCGCCTTCGACCTGGGCCGCGGCACGGTCTACGCCCTGGCGCAGACCGCCGACGGCGAGCTATGGGCTGCGGCCAACGACGGCCTGCTGCGCTTCGACGGGCAAAGCTGGCAGCAGCTTTCCAGCGAAGCCGGCTTCCTCGGCGCGAACGCCTACGCCCTGCTGGTCGATAGCAACGGCCGGCTGTGGGTGGCTGACGAGCGGCGCCTCTATACGCTGGAGCCCGGCGCCCGGACGCTGCGCGACAGCGGCATCGCGGTCAGGCGTCCCCGGCAGATCGCCCAGGCGCCCGATGGCGCGCTGTGGCTGGCCGAACGCGACGGCGAGTCGGTACTGCGGCTGGATACCTCGACCGGACAGGCCAGTCGCATCGGGGTCGGTGAGCCGGTCAACGCCCTGCTGTTCGACCAACGTGGCGCGCTGTGGCTGAGCACCGCCGGCAACGGCCTGCTGCATGTGGCGCAACCGGATCGCCACGCGCTGGGCGGTTTCAACGCCATCGAACGCTTCGCTGCTCGCGACGGGCTCAGCTCCGACCTCGTTGCGCCGCTGCATCAGGACAGCGAAGGCAGCCTCTGGATAGGCACGCACGATGGCCTGGATCGCCTGCGCGACCGACCGCTGCAACCGGCGGGCCTGCCCGCCAATGCGCAGAATCTGGCCCTGGTGGCGGATCGGACCGGCGCGCTCTGGGCCGGCAGCAGCAACCTGCCGGTGATGCGCCTGGATCGTGACGGCCTGCAGCATCTGCCGCTGCAGACGCCGATCAGCGCCACCGCCCGCGACAGCCAGGGCCGAGCCTGGCTGGCCGGCCCACAGGGCATCTGGCGCAGCAGCGGCGACAGCCTGCAAAAAGTCGCCGAGCTGCCGGTGCAACGCAGCCTGGACTCCGCGGTGCGCGCCATGCTGGTGGATCGCCACGGCGCGCTGTGGCTGTCGCTGAACCGCCAGGGCCTGTTCGTCCTGCGCGACGGGCGCTGGCACGGGCTGCCGCCGCCGAGCGCCAAGCCGGCGCAGCAGATGCCGGTCAGCGCCGCCCTGGCGCCCGATGGCGGCCGCTGGTTCGGTTATCGCGACAACCTGATCGTCCGCCACGACGACGGCGGCGAACGCCATTGGGGCGCGGCCGAAGGCCTGGATGTCGGCCATGTGACCGCCATGGCCCATCAGCCCGGTCATGCCTGGGTCGGCGGCCAGCGTGGCCTGGCGCACTTCGACGGGCAGCGCTTTCAGCGCCTGCCGCTGCCGGACAACGGCCTGTTCGACAACCTCTACGCCATCGTCCCGGTGCAGGTCGAGGCCGGTGAGGATCTCTGGCTGCAGGGCCAGGGCGGCATCTTCCAACTGCCCGCCGCGGAGATCGCCCTGGCCCTGGCCAACCCCGCGCATCAGATCCGCTACCGCACCTACGATGCACAGGGCGGCCTGGCCAACGACCCGCACCAGGTACTGGCCCTGCCCACCGCAGTGCGCGCCGGCGAGAATCGGCTATGGTTCGTCACCCGCAACGGCGTGGTTGGCCTGAACCCGCTGCGCGCCCCGCAGAACAGCGCGGCGCCGCGCGTGCGCATCGAATCGCTGGTGGTGGACGGCGAAGCGCTGCCGCTCGGTGCAACCGCCGAGCTGCCGGCGGACAGCCGGCGCCTGGTCATCGGCTACGGCGCGCCGAGCCTGTCGGCGCCGCAGGGCCTGCATTTTCTCTATCGCCTCGACGGCTTCGATCACGCCTGGCAATCCGCCGGTCGCCAGCGGGAAGTCACCTACACCGGCCTGCCCGCGGGCGACTACCGCTTCCGGGTACGCGCCCTCAACCAGAACGGGGTCGCCAGCGAACAGGACGCCGAACTCGACTTCAGCATCGCACCGCTGTTCTACCGCCAGCCGTGGTTTCTCCTGGCGCTCGGCTTCGCCCTGCTCGGCAGCTTGCATCTGCTCTACCGCAGCAACATGCGGCGCGCGGCGGAGCGGCTGCGCACCCGCCTGGAAGAGCGTCACGAGGAGCGCGAGCGCATCGCCCGCGAGCTGCACGACACCCTGTTGCAGGGGGTGCAGGGGTTGATGCTGCACGTGCAGGCCGCGGCCGACAGCCTGCCCGTCGGACAGCCCAGCCGCGGCCTGCTGGAAAAGGCACTGGACCGCGCCGACCAGGTGATCAACGAGGGTCGCGAGCGGGTGCGCGATCTGCGCAGCGTGCCTCAAGGTCCCGTCGACCTGCCCCAGGCACTGGGCGAGCTGGAGCATCTGCTCGATCACCCGGGCGTAACCTATCGGATCGACATAAAGGGCACGCCCATTGCGCTGCATCCGGTGGTTCACGATGAGCTGTACCTGCTGGCGCGCGAGGCCGTCGGCAACGCCTTTCGCCATGCCCGCGCCAGCCTCGTGCAGCTGCAGCTGGACTATGACCCGCGCCAGTTCGAGCTGCAGGTGGTCGACGATGGCTGCGGCATTCGCGCCGATTACCTGGACAGCAGCGAGGCCGCCGATCACTGGGGCCTGCGCGGGATGTACGAGCGCGCCGCGAAGATTGGCGCTACCCTCAGCATTCACGGCGCCCAGGGGCGCGGCAGCCAGGTCCGGCTGACACTGGTCGGCGTACTGGCCTACCGGCAGAAGGAGCCTTGCGCGCGCCGCTGGCTACCCTGGAAAAGACTCACGAGGAGCCCGCACCCATGAGCATCGCCCCCCCCATCCGCGTGCTGGTCGCCGATGACCACCCGCTGCTGCGCGAGGGCATCGCCGCCGTTCTCGCCGCTCAGGCGGATATCGAGCTGGTGGGCGAAGCCGGCGACGGCCAGGAGGCGCTGGACTGCTTCCGCCGCCTGCGCCCGGACGTCACCCTGATGGACCTGCAGATGCCGCGCATGAACGGCATCGAGAGCATCCAGGCGATCCGTAGCGAATGCCCGGATGCGCGCATCGCCATCCTCACCACCTACCGCGGCGACGTGCGCGCCCTGCACGCCATCCAGGCCGGCGCACAGGCCTATCTGCTGAAAAGCAGCCTGCGCAAGGAGCTGGTCGAGACCATCCGCCAGGTGGCCGCGGGTAAACGCCACATTCCAGCGGAAATCGCCGCCGAACTGGCCGAGCATATCGGCCAGCAGTGCCTCAGCGCGCGCGAGGTGGAGGTGCTGCAGGCCGCGGCACTGGGCTACTCCAACCGCGATATCGCCCTGCAACTGCGCATCACCGAGGACACGGTCAAGGGGCATATGCGCCTGATCATGGACAAGCTCGGCGCCAACAACCGCACCCACGCCGTGGCCATCGCCGTGCAGCGCGGGGTCCTCGAGGTCGGCCTGCCACTTTAGTGTTGCTCCCCGTCCCCACCTTGTGAGCTGGGCGCCAACAGCTGCGCCGCGCATGCTCTGCGTACGACCAGACAAGGAGGCTTCATATGGGCTCGCTCGGAGAAACTCAGGGCATCACGCCCTGTCTGGCAAAGGCGCTGGACGATGCCCAGACGCTGGCACGGATCGCCGAACTGCTAGCCGATGCCGGAGCGGCCCTGCAGCAAGACACCCTGCGCGCCTACGCCTACCTCGACCAGGCCATGGAACTGCTGCGGCAGGCGAACGGCGGCATCGAGAGCGACCTGCGCCATGCGGCGGGCCTGAACCGCTGGCAAACGCGGCGTCTGGACGAATACATCAGCCGGCATCTGGATACACCGATCCGCACCTGCCACCTGGCCGCTCAGCTCAACCTGAGCAGCAGCCACTTCTCCCATGTGTTCAAGCAGACCTTCGGCATCACGCCGCTGGCCTACGTGGCGCGCAAGCGTATCGAAGCGGCCAGGGCGATGATGCTGGCCACCGACCAGCCATTGACGCAGATTGCCCATGCTCATGGCTTCTGCGACCAGTCGCACTTCACCCGCACCTTTAGGCGCGAGACCGGGATGAGCCCACTGCTGTGGCGACAGCGCTGCGCCGCGAAGACGCAGGCTACCACCGAGCGTTGATCAGCCCAGCATGGTCACATGACGCGGATGGCTGGCCACCCGCTCGAGCCAGGCGCGGATGGCTGGGAAGGCTTCGAGGCTGAAGCCGCCTTCGCCTGCCACATGGGTGTAGGCATACAGGGCGATATCGGCAATGGAGTAATGCTCACCGACCAGATAGGGCGTACGTTCGAGCTGCTTCTCCATCACTTTCAGGGCCTTGTAGCCGAGCTTCAGGCAGCGCGCGTGCTCCTCGCGGCGCTCCTCGGGCATGCCCTGGTAGAGCTGGATGAAACGCGCCACCGCAACGTAGGGCTCGTGGCTGTACTGCTCGAAGAACTGCCACTGCAGCACCTGAGTGCGCAAGCGCGGCTCGCTGGGCAGGAACTCGCTGCCCTCAGCGAGGAAGTTGAGAATGGCGTTGGACTCCCACAGGCAGGTGCCGTCGTCCAGCTCCAGCACCGGAATCTTGCCATTGGGATTCTTGGCCAGGAAGGCTTCGCTCTGCGTCTCGCCCTTGAGGATGTTGACGGGAATCCACTGGTACTCCTTGCCCAGCAGATGCAGCATCAGCTTGACCTTGTAGCAGTTGCCCGAACGGTAATCGCCGTAGACCTTGTACATCGCATTGCCCTCCCTACATCAATCCTCGCGGCACGCTCGCCGCCAATCAGCCCAGCTTCTGTACGAGCGGGTTTATCCGCGAAATTCGCGGCTAAAGCGGAATGCCGCCCAGCCGCTCCTACAGGGGGAATCAATCACGCCCCCTGCGCCTCGCGGATAACTGCAGCGAGGCGGCGCAGGCCTTCGCCCAGGCGCTCCGGCGCCACGTGACTGAAGTTCAGTCGCAGATGACCGGCGTTGGCGTCCGGATCGATAAAGAACGGCTCACCCGGCATAAAGGCGACGTTCTGCGCCAGGGCCGCATCGAGCAGCGTGCGGGTGTCCAGCGGCTGCTTGAGGGTCAGCCAGAAGAACAGCCCACCCTGCGGGATCTGCCAGTCGGCCAGCTCGGCGAAGTGCTCCAGCAGCGCGGTCTGCATGGCGTCGCGGCGGATGCGGTAGAAATCGCGCAGCTCGGCCAGGTGGCCACGGTACTGCTCGCTGCCCAGCCACTGCAGCGCCTGCCACTGGCCGATACGGTTGGTGTGCAGGTCGGCCGACTGCTTCAGGCGCAGCAGATGCGGGAACAGATCCTTGGTGGCGATCAGGTAGCCGACGCGCAGGCCCGGCAGCAGGGTCTTGGATACGGTGCCGGTGTAGATCCAGCTGGCCTTCTTCAGGCGGCTGACGATGGGCGTGGCCTGGCCTTCATCGAACACCAGCTCGCGGTAGGGCTCGTCCTCGATCAGGGTCACGCCGAACTCGTCGAGCAGCGCCGCCACCGCTTCGCGCTTGGCTTCGCTGTAACGGGTGCCGGACGGATTCTGGAAGGTCGGGATCAGGTAGGCGAAGGCCGGCTTGTGCTTTTCCAGACGCTGGCGCAACGCGGCCAGCTCGGGGCCATCGGCCTCCTGCGGCACGCTGATGCAATCGGCGCCGAACAGCTGGAAGGCCTGCAGCGCGGCCAGGTAGGTCGGCGCCTCGAGCAGCACCTCGGTGCCCGGATCGATAAACAGCTTGGACGCCAGGTCCAGGGTCTGCTGCGAGCCGCTGACGATCAGCACCTGGCTGGCCTCGCAGGGTACGCCCAGGGCGCGCGCCTCGGCGGCAATGGCCTCGCGCAGGGCCGGCTCGCCCTCGCTCATGCCGTACTGACCCATGCTCGCCGGCATCTCGGCCCAGTCCACCTTCGGCAGCATGGGTTCGGCCGGCAGCCCGCCGGCGAAGGACATCACCTCCGGACGCTGCGCCGCGGCGAGAATTTCACGAATCAGGGAGCTTTTCAGGCGGGCGATGCGTTCGGAGAAGGCCATGGGATTACCTGGGGTGCAAAAGGCTGGAAATTTAAGTCAAACTGCTTGACCGAAACTACGACGCCACCCAGAGATACGTCAATATGACTGACCTAAAAAATTTCCCCGAGAAATTTTTAACGTCGCCCAGCGACGGCCCGCAGGGTGGCCGCCACGGATGGCAGGCCATGAAAAACCCGGCCGTCCAACAGGCCGCCATGGAGGCCTTTTTCTTCGGCTACCAGGCCTTCACCGCCAAGCCCGACGAGATGCTGGCCAAGCGCGGCCTGTCGCGGGTGCACCACCGCATCCTGTTCTTCATCGCCAAGTACCCGGGGCTGAGCATGAAGGAACTGCTCGGCTATCTCGGCGTGAGCAAGCAGGCGTTGAACACGCCGCTGCGCCAGCTGATGGAAATGCACCTGGTGCGCAGCGAGGCCGCGGCGGACGACAAGCGCAAGCGCCTGCTCGGTTTCACCGCCGAAGGCGCCAAACTGGAGCAGGCCCTGCGCCGCGAACAGGCGCGCCTGCTGCAGCGGGTGTTCGCCGAAGTCGGCGAAGAGGCCGTGCAGGGCTGGCTCAAGGTCAACCAGGCGCTGACCGTGCGCCGCTGACCCCGCACGCGGGCGCTCTGGCAGACCGACGAGCGCCCCTCCTGGCGATCCAGGCACACCGCTGGCACAAAAGCCGCTAGCCTGAAAACAGGCCTCTCGACCCGCGCCCGGCTCATAACCGAATTGCATGACAATCGGCTGACCACAAGGTCAAATATTTGTTGACCCAAAAGTCAGAAAACTCTAGATTGGCCCCATGGCAGCCCGCGCCAGGGCCTTGCAGTGCGTGCATCACCTGGCCAGCCAACCGAGTCATAACAATAAAGTGCCTGGAGGTCGTCCTTGATCCAGTTTTTACTCAACCGGGAGCTGCGCACCGAGCATGCCCTGGACCCCAACGTCACCGTGCTCAACTACCTGCGTGAGCACGTCGGCAAAACCGGAACCAAGGAAGGCTGCGCCTCCGGCGACTGCGGTGCCTGCACCGTGGTGGTGGGCGAGCTTGAGGGCGACCGCGTACGCTACCGCACCCTCAACTCCTGCCTGACCTTCGTCTCCAGCCTGCACGGCAAGCAGCTGATCACCGTCGAAGACCTCAAGCACCAGGGCAAGCTGCACAGCGTGCAGCAGGCGATGGTCGACTGCCATGGCTCACAGTGCGGCTTCTGCACCCCCGGTTTCATCATGTCGCTGTTCGCCCTGCAGAAGAACTCCGCCGGCTACGACAAGGGCCAGACCCTGGAAGCCCTGGCCGGCAACCTGTGCCGCTGCACCGGCTACCGCCCGATCATCGACGCCGCCGAGCAGGCCTGCTGCCAGAAGCAGCCGGATCAGTTCGATGCCTTCGAAAGCGATACCGTGGCCCGACTCAAGACCATCGCCCCGCGCGAGACCGCCGAGCTCAACAGTGGCGACAAGCGCTGCCTGGTGCCGCTGACCGTCGCCGACCTGGCCGACCTCTACACCGCCAACCCGGAGGCACGCCTGCTCGCCGGCGGTACCGACCTGGCCCTGGAGGTCACCCAGTTCCACCGTGAACTGCCAGTGATGATCTACGTCGGCCATATCGAGGACATGAAGCGTATCGACGTGACCGACAGCGCCATCGAAATCGGTGCGGCCGCGGCACTGTCCGACTGCTACGAAGCGCTGTCGCGCGAGTACCCGGACTTCGGCGAGCTGCTGCACCGCTTCGCCTCGCTGCAGATTCGCAACCAGGGCACCCTGGGCGGCAATATCGGCAACGCCTCGCCCATCGGCGACGCCCCGCCGCTGCTGATCGCCCTCGGCGCGCAGATCGCCCTGCGCCAAGGCAACACGCGGCGCCTCCTGCCGCTGCAGGACTACTTCCTCGACTACAAGGTGACCGCGCGCCAGGAGGCCGAATTCATCGAGAAGATCATCGTGCCGCGCAAGCAGGCCAACCAGGCGTTCCGCGCCTACAAGGTGTCCAAGCGCCTGGACGACGATATCTCCGCCGTCTGCGCCGCCTTCAACCTGACTATCGTCGACGGCGTGGTGCGAGATGCGCGCATCGCCTTCGGCGGCATGGCCGCCATCCCCAAACGCGCCAGCACCTGCGAAGCGGCCCTGGTCGGCTCGGCCTGGTATCCGGGTGTGATCGAACGCGCCTGCGACGCGCTGGGTGAGGACTTCACCCCGCTGTCGGATTTCCGCGCCAGCAAGGAATACCGCCTGCTCACTGCCCAGAACCTGCTGCGCAAGTTCTTCCTGGAGCAGCAGTCGCCCGAGGTCGAAACCCGGGTTACCGCTTACGCCTGATGGCGCAGTGAATTGATACGCCGCCGGCCAGCCCGGCGGCATGCGAAGTTTTGGAGGCGAAGATGTCCAGTCATATCGAACACAAATCCCAGGAAGAGCTGGCCGCCCTGTTCCGCGCCGGCATGACCAGCGGCGTCGGCCGCAGCGTCAAGCACGAGAGCGCGGACAAGCACGTGTCCGGCGAGGCGGTCTATGTCGACGACCGCCTGGAGTTCCCCAACCAGTTGCACGTCTATGCGCGCCAGTCGGACCGTGCCCATGCGCGCATCCTGCGCATCGACACCCGCCCCTGCTACGAGTTTCCGGGCGTGGCCATCGCCATCACCAAGGATGACGTGCCGGGCCAGCTGGATATCGGCCCGGTGGTCGCCGGCGACCCGCTGCTGGCCGACGGCAAGGTCGAGTACGTTGGTCAGGTGGTGCTGGCGGTAGCCGCTGACAGTCTGGAAACCGCGCGCAAGGCGGCGATGGCCGCCATCGTCGAATACGAGGACCTGGAGCCGGTGCTCGACGTGGTCGAGGCCTACCGCAAGAAGCATTTCGTGCTCGCCAGCCACACCCACCGCATCGGCGATTCGGCCAGCCAACTGGCCAGCGCCCCGCGTCGCCTAAAGGGCACCCTGCATATCGGCGGCCAGGAGCACTTCTACCTGGAAACCCAGATTTCCTCGGTCATGCCCACCGAAGACGGCGGCATGCTGGTCTACACCTCGACGCAGAACCCCACCGAGGTGCAGAAGCTGGTGGCCGAAGTGCTCGGCGTGCCGATGAACAAGATCGTCATCGACATGCGCCGCATGGGTGGCGGCTTCGGCGGCAAGGAAACCCAGGCTGCCGGCCCCGCGTGCCTGTGCGCGGTGATCGCCCACCTCACCGGCCGGCCGACCAAGATGCGCCTGCCGCGCATGGAAGACATGAGCATGACCGGCAAGCGCCACCCCTTCTACGTCGAGTACGACGTCGGCTTCGACGACGATGGCCTGCTGCACGGCATCGAGATGGACCTGGCCGGCAACTGCGGCTACTCGCCGGACCTGTCCGGCTCCATCGTCGACCGCGCCATGTTCCACTCGGACAACGCCTACTTCCTCGGCAACGCCACCATCAACGGCCATCGCTGCAAGACCAACACCGCGTCGAACACCGCCTACCGCGGCTTCGGCGGCCCGCAGGGCATGGTCGCCATCGAGGAAGTGATGGACGCCGTGGCGCGCAGCCTGGGCAAGGACCCGCTGGAAGTGCGCAAGCTCAACTACTACGGCAAGACCGAGCGCAACGTCACCCACTACCACCAGACCGTCGAGCACAACGTCATTCACGAAATGACCGCCGAGCTGGAGCAAAGCTGCGAGTACGCCAAGCGCCGTCGCGAAATTATCGAGTTCAACCAAAAAAGCCCGGTGTTGAAGAAAGGCCTGGCCATGACCCCGGTGAAATTCGGCATCAGCTTCACCGCCACCTTCCTCAACCAGGCTGGCGCGCTGATCCACATCTACACCGACGGTTCGATCCACCTCAACCACGGCGGCACCGAGATGGGCCAGGGCCTCAACACCAAGGTGGCGCAGGTCGTCGCCGAAGTGTTCCAGGTCGATATCGAGCGCATCCAGATCACCGCCACCAACACCGACAAGGTGCCCAATACCTCGCCGACCGCCGCCTCCAGCGGCGCCGACCTCAATGGTATGGCGGCGAAGAACGCGGCCGAGACCATCAAGCAACGCCTGGTGGACTTCCTGGTGCGCGAGTACAAGGTCACCCCGGAGGACGTCGAATTCCGCAACGGGCAGGTGCGCGTGCGCGACCACTTCCTGTCCTTCGAGGAGATGATCCAGAAGGCCTACTTCGGCCAGGTCTCGCTGTCGTCGACCGGTTTCTACCGCACGCCGAAAATCTACTACGACCGCGACAAGGCCGCCGGCCGCCCCTTCTACTACTACGCCTACGGCGTGGCCTGCGTGGAAGTGCTGGTCGACACCCTGACCGGCGAATACCGCATGCTGCGCGGCGACATCCTGCATGACGTCGGTGACTCGCTGAACCCGGCCATCGACATCGGCCAGGTCGAAGGCGCCTTCGTCCAAGGCATGGGCTGGCTGACCATGGAAGAGCTGGTGTGGAACGCCAAGGGCAAGCTGATGACCAACGGCCCGGCCAGCTACAAGATCCCGGCCATCGCCGACATGCCCATCGACCTGCGCGTGAAGCTGGTGGAGAACCGCAAGAACCCGGAAGACACCGTGTTCCACTCCAAGGCCGTGGGCGAGCCGCCATTCATGCTCGGCATCGCCGCCTGGTGCGCCCTCAAGGACGCCGTGGCCAGCCTGGCGGACTACAAGGTGCAACCGCAGATCGACGCCCCGGCCACCCCCGAGCGCGTGCTCTGGGGTGTGGAACAGATGCGCAAGCTGAAGGCTACGGCCAAGGCTGCCAGCGCTGCCGAGGTCGAACCGGCGTAACGCTAAACACCTTGGTGGATGTGCTGCGCGACAACCACCCTACGGCGGTTCGTAGGGTGGACAACCGCGAAGCGTTGTCCACCGGAGGCGTGAATGAAGAACAAAGCAGGTGTACAACAATGACAAAACACACCGAACCGAATAACCGCCCTGCTCGCCCGGCACCGGTGCCGATTCTCGACCCGTCGCCGAGCAACTGGCGCCTGCCGCGCCCGGGCCAGACCACGCCCTCCTGGAGGCTGAGCAAATGAGCTGGATCAGTGCCCTCGCCGAGCTGCAGCAAAAAGGTGAAGCCTGCGTGCTGGTGACCATCATCGAAGAGCGCGGCTCGACCCCGCGCAACGCCGGCTCGAAGATGGTGGTCACCGCCGAGCGCATCTTCGAAACCATCGGCGGCGGCCATCTGGAATACAAGGCCATGGAAATGGCCCGCGAGATGCTCGCCAGCCGCAGCCAGGACACCCGCCTGGAGCGCTTCTCCCTCGGCGCCAGCCTGGGCCAGTGCTGCGGCGGCGCCACCGTGCTGCTGTTCGAGCCCATGGGCCAGCCGCAGGCGCAGATCGCCGTGTTCGGCGCCGGCCACGTCGGCCGCGCGCTGGTGCCGCTGCTCGCCAGCCTGCCGTGCAAGGTGCGCTGGATCGACTCGCGGGAGAACGAATTTCCCGAGTACATCCCCGCCGGCGTGGAGAAGATCGTGGGTGACGAGGTGGTCGACGAGGTGGAGAACATGCCGCCCGGCAGCTACTACATCGTCATGACCCACAACCACCAGCTCGATCTGGAGCTGACCGCGGCGATCCTCAAGCGCGGCGATTTCGCCTACTACGGCCTGATCGGCTCGAAGACCAAGCGCGTCAAGTTTGAGCATCGCCTGCGCGAACGCGGCTTTGAGGAATCCCTGATGGCGCGCATGCGCTGCCCCATGGGTCTGCCGGAAGTGAAAGGCAAGCTGCCGGTGGAAATTGCCGTGTCCATCGCCGGTGAGGTGATCGCCACCTACAACGCCAGCTTCGGCCAGGACGTGAAGAAGGGTGAGTCCAGCGTCGCCAAACTGCTGCCCGCCTCGCGCCGCACCCAGCCGTAGGTTGGCGCTGAACGCTGCGAAGCCGATCGCGGCCCGGCCCAACAGGGAGTGCGCAGCGCTCCACCCGGCGGCCAGGTTTGCGGCAACGCCAGGCTCACCACCCTCGTGTTGGGCTTCGCGGAGCTCAGCCCAACCTACCCGTACTACCTTGATCTGAGATTTGAGCCCCATGACCACCAACGTCAAAGCCTACCGCGCCGCCATTTTGCACAGCCTCGCCGACCCGGCCGTGGTCGGCGTCGAGCAGTCCTATGAGTATTTCGAGGACGGCATCCTGCTGATCGAAAATGGCAAGGTCGCCCAGGTCGGCGCCGCTGCCGAGCTGCTGCCGAAACTGGCCGGCGTCGACGTCCAGCACTACCGCGACGCGCTGATCACCCCCGGCTTCATCGACACCCATATCCACTACCCGCAGACCGGCATGATCGCCTCCTACGGCGAGCAGTTGCTGGACTGGCTCAACACCTACACCTTCCCCACCGAGCGGCAGTTCGAAGACAAGGCTCACGCCAGCGACGTGGCGGCGATCTTCCTCAAGGAACTGCTGCGCAACGGCACTACCACCGCCCTGGTGTTCGGCACCGTGCACCCGCAATCGGTGGACGCCTTCTTCGAGCAGGCCGACAAGCTCAACCTGCGCATGATCGCCGGCAAGGTGCTGATGGATCGCAACGCCCCGGACTACCTGACCGACACCGCCGAAACCGGCTACGCCGAGAGCAAGGCGCTGATCGAGCGCTGGCACGGCAAGGGCCGCCTGCACTATGCGGTCACCCCGCGCTTTGCCCCCACCAGCACGCCGGAGCAACTGGAGCTGGCCGGCAAGCTGCTGGGCGAGTACCCGGACCTCTACATGCACACCCACCTGTCCGAGAACCGCAAGGAGATCGAATGGGTCAAGGCGCTGTTCCCCGAGCGCAAGGGCTATCTCGATGTCTACGACCACCACAAGCTGATCGGCCCGCGCGCGGTGTTCGCCCATGGCGTGCACCTGTGCGACGACGAGTGCAAGCGCCTGGCCGAAACCGGCTCGGCGGTGGCCTTCTGCCCGACCTCCAACCTGTTCCTGGGCAGCGGCCTGTTCGACCTGAACAAGCTGGAAGCCCATGGCGTGCGCGTCGGCCTGGGCACCGATGTCGGCGCCGGCACCAGCTTCAGCCAGCTGCAATCGCTGAACGAGGCGTACAAGATCATGCAGCTGCAGGGCAAGAAGCTCGACCCGTTCAAGTCGCTGTACCTGGCCACCCTGGGCGGCGCCAATGCGCTGTACCTGGACGACCGGCTGGGCAACTTCCTGCCCGGCAAGGACGCCGACTTCCTGGTGCTGGACTACAACGCCACGCCACTGATGAGCTACCGCATGCAGCAGGCCAGGAGCCTGGAAGAGCGGTTGTTCGCCCTGACCATGCTCGGCGACGACCGCGCGGTGAAGGAAACCTTCGCCGCCGGCGTGTCGGTGCACCAGCGCTAAGCGTAGGAGGCGGGTCCGCCCAGGTTGCGCGCACCAGCGATTTTCCAGGGGCCGTGGTGCGCACAGCACCCCCTACCCCGCTGAAACAAAAAAGCCCCGAGGCGCGAGCATCGGGGCTTTTTTCTACAACGCCGTCAATCAGCGGTTGGCGGCGCTACGCCCGGACTTCTTCTTGGTCTGCAGCAGGTGCGAGAACACCGCGTGCAGGTCATCCGAGGCGCTTTCCTCGTCCAGATTGAGCTTGCTGTCGATATGGTCCATGTGGTGCATCATCAGGTGCACCGCACGCTCGGCATCGCGCGCCTCGATGGCGTCGATCAGCTGGTTGTGCTCGTCGTAGGAACAATGCGAGCGGCTGCCGCTTTCGTACTGGGCGATGATCAGCGAGGTCTGCGACACCAGGCTGCGCTGGAAGCTCACCAGCGGCGCATTACGCGCGGCCTCGGCCAGCTTGAGGTGGAACTCGCCGGACAGGCGGATGCCGGCGCCGCGATCGCCGCGCGAGAAACTGTCCTGCTCGTCCTTGACCATCTGCCGCAGCTCGGCCAGTTGCTCGGCGGTGGCGTGTTCGACGGCCAGCTCGGTGATGGCGCGCTCGACCAGACGGCGCGCGTAGAAGATCTGCCGCGCTTCTTCGACGCTGGGGCTGGCGACCACCGCACCGCGGTTCGGCCGCAGCAGCACCACACCCTCGTGGGCCAGGCGCGACAGCGCGCGACGAATGATGGTACGGCTGACGCCGAAGATCTCGCCCAGGGCCTCTTCGCTCAGCTTGGTGCCGGGCGCCAGACGCTGTTCGAGAATGGCATCGAAGATATGGGCGTATACGACATCGTCCTGAGTCCCGCTGCGGCTGCTTTTGCCGGTGCGCGGCTGCTTCTTGAGGGGCTGCAATTGATCGTTCATTCTGGCTCGCGTCAATGAGAGTCGGCGACACTGCGACTCTACTGTGTTCTACCCGGTAGCTGACAAGCACCGGGAGAAAAATCATCGGAAAAAAATTCGGACAATTGTACACAATTCAACCAATCGATGCACCAGAGTTGTATGACCACCCCTTTTCGGGCTCAGCCAGGGGCAAGCGACGAACGGCGGGCCGGCTCAAATTCTTTCCTTATATAGCCGTCATTTCTCAGGCCATTACCGGCTAACCAGGCATAGTCCCCTGTCCGGCGATCTCGATCGCGATGCCGAGCACGGCGTCACAAAAAATCCTATCTATTTGTTTTAAATGAATTTTCTAAAAATAGGCGACAGCCATTGTCGCCAATTACACCCGTTCTCGCGGCAAAATCGGCCCAGGGTTCGATTTGTGCAACATTAAAAACATTAATTGCATTTTTTGTATACAACAGCATAATCGCGCCTGAGTGACTTCTTGACCGCTCGGTCAACAACTTAGCCAGGAAGCACCGCGAACGCACCGCCTGCCTCAGAGAGCCGCTGTCCTCGCGCAAGGCTCTGGGCGGTACACAACAAGAGAGATGAGGAGTACCCGCTGTGGAAAGCGTCAAACAAGAACAACACGCGTCTCAACTGGCAAGAACCGGTCTGCTCGACCGTTTCTTCAAGCTGACCGAGCACCGCACCACCATCAAAACCGAGTTGCTGGCCGGCCTGACGACCTTCGTCACCATGGCCTACATCATCTTCGTCAACCCCAACATCATGGCCGGTGCCGGCGTCGACCACGGCGCGGCCTTCGTCGCCACCTGCATCGGCGCGGCGCTGGGCTGCTTCCTCATGGGCCTGTACGCCAACTGGCCGGTGGGCCTGGCACCGGGCATGGGCCTCAACGCCTTCTTCACCTACACCGTGGTCGGCGAGATGGGCTACAGCTGGCAGATCGCCCTCGGCGCGGTGTTCATCTCCGGCGTGCTGTTCATGATCATGAGCCTGTCGAAGATCCGCGAGTGGCTGCTCAACAGCATCCCGATGAGCCTGCGCTTCGCCATGGGCGCGGGGGTCGGCCTGTTCCTCGGCCTGATCGGCCTGAAGACCGCCGGCATAGTCGTCGACAGCCCGGCCACCCTGCTGACCATGGGCTCGTTCGGTAACCCCAACGCCCTGCTCGCCGCCGTGTGCTTTCTGCTGATCGCCGTGCTCAGCCACCGCAACGTGTTCGGCGCCATCCTCTTCAGCATGCTCGGCGTCACCGCGCTGGGCTGGGCCCTGGGTCTGGTGGAGTACGGCGGCCTGGTGTCGATGCCGCCGAGCCTGGCGCCGACCTTCCTGGCCATGGACATCGCCGGGGCCTTCAACGTGGCCATGATCAGCGTGATCCTCGCCTTCCTCTTCGTGAACATGTTCGATACCGCCGGCACCCTGATGGGCGTCGCCCACCGCGCCAACCTGGTGGATGAGGATGGCAAGATCCAGAACCTGTCCAAGGCGCTGAAAGCCGACTCCACCTCGAGCGTTGTGGGCGCCATGGTCGGCTGCCCGCCGGTGACCAGCTACGTGGAGAGCGCCTCGGGCGTGGCCGCTGGCGGCCGCACCGGTTTGACCGCCGTGGCCGTGGGTGTGCTGTTCCTCGCGGCGATGTTCTTCGCCCCGCTGGCCGGCATGATCCCCGCCTACGCCACCGCCGGCGCGCTGATCTACGTGGCGATGCTGATGATGAGCGGCATGGCCCATATCGACTGGAAGGACCACACCGACACCATCCCGGCCATCGTCACCGTGGTGATGATGCCGCTGACCTTCTCCATCGCCAACGGCATCGCCCTGGGCTTCCTCACCTACGCCACGCTGAAGCTGCTGACCGGCCAGCGTGACAAGGTCTCGCTGAGCCTCTATGTGCTGTGCGTGATCTTTATCGCCAAGTTCGCCTTCCTCTGACGGCAAACACACCGCGCTGATCGAAGCCCCGGCCCTGTGCCGGGGCTTTTCGTTTGGCCATTCAATACCTCTTGTTGGCGCAAGGCAGCGGCCCAAGCGCCCCAGCCCGTAGCCCGTAGCCCGGATGCAATCCGGGGATAGCTTCGATACTCCCGGATTGCATCCGGGTTACCGCGAGGCGCATCGCCGGCCCATGGGCATGCACTCAGTACAGGCAGCAGCGGTTGCCAAGGCAAATCCGGCGGCGCGAGGGGCGTACAGAAACTGGCAGGCAAAGGGGCTATGGGGTGAATCGTCCGCGATGCATGAGACGCGGCAATGCGTAGGCCGGGTTAGCGGTGCTGGGGGGCGTTATGGGGATCGCCACGCAACCTGGGCGCCGCGTAAGCCAACATTGCGGCGCGGCGGCAGACCACCATGGTGGGTTACGGCGCGCTGGGGGTGGTGGTGTTTGCCTGATCCAAGTTCGCGCCTAACCCACCACAAAAGCCGGGCAACAACACAGCTCTGAAACACAGCCAAAAAAAAGCCCGCAGTGTGAGCGGGCGTAAGGACTCAAACGAGTCTGAGGGTGACAAGCATTCGTCTGGCAGGCAGCTGGCCCGCCAGTCACTCAGCTACCGCGGTAGGTGGAGTAGCTGTAGGGGGAAATCAGTAGCGGCACGTGGTAGTGCTCCTGGCCGGCGTCGATGCCGAAGCGCAGCACCACCACATCGAGGAACGCCGTATCCGGCAGCTTCACGCCACGGGCGCGGTAATAGTCGCCAGCGTGGAAGTGCAGCTGGTAGACGCCCGTGCGGTAGTCCTCGCCCTGCAGCACCGGCGCATCGCAACGGCCGTCGTGGTTGGTGGTAACGCTGTTGATCAGCTCCAGCTGCGCGCCTTCGACGCGGTACAGCTCGACCTTGATGTCACTCCCCGGACAACCGTGCGCGGCGTCCAGTACATGCGTAGTCAAACGTCCCATGGCTCTCGGGCGCCCGTCGCGGCCTGCGGCTACACGGACACCACACCTCCTCTACTCTGTTGAAATCGGCTCGTCGCAGTGCTCCGACGCTCTGGCAGGATAGCACGCAGAGCGAATATAAAACACTTTACACAAAAATTGTACACAATAAATCCAGCAAAAAGCCCGATCTGACAACCGGATCGTTCGCGCCCCATCGGCATGCAACTCAGCAGCCACGCCAGCAGCGGAGCACATAGCTGACCAATCAGGCAAGTTTCTTGCTTGCTCGACTAGGGAAGAAAATGACGAAAAGTCGATTTACAAACGGCAACTAACTTTGTATACAATTAGCCATCCCGGTCGCGCAGCCTTCCGATCCCGAGGCGCGCAGTGACCGCAACGTTCCAGATAGGAAGACTGCAGTGAGCGCTGATTACCCACGCGATTTGATCGGCTACGGCGACACCCCTCCGCATCCGCACTGGCCGGGCGATGCCCGCATCGCCCTGTCCTTCGTGCTCAACTACGAGGAAGGTGGCGAGCGCAACATCCTCCACGGCGACAAGGAATCCGAGGCCTTTCTCTCCGAGATGGTCGCCGCCCAGCCGCTGCAGGGCCAGCGCAACCTGTGCATGGAGTCGCTCTACGAGTATGGCAGTCGCGCCGGCGTGTGGCGTCTGCTCAACCTGTTCAAGAAACACGACATTCCGCTGACCGTGTTCGCCGTGGCCATGGCCGCCCAGCGTCACCCCGAGGCGATCCGCCAGATGGTCGCCGCCGGTCACGAGATCTGCAGCCACGGCTACCGCTGGATCGATTACCAGAACATGGACGAGGCCACCGAGCGCGAGCATATGCTCGAGGCCATCCGCATCCTCACCGAGCTGACCGGCGAGCGCCCGCTGGGCTGGTACACCGGTCGCCTGGGCCCGAACACCCGGCGCATCGTGCGCGAGGAAGGCGGTTTCCTCTACGACTCCGACACCTACGACGACGACCTGCCCTACTGGGACCCGGCCAGCACCGCGGAGAAGCCGCATCTGGTGATCCCCTACACCCTGGACACCAATGACATGCGCTTCACCCAGGTGCAGGGCTTCAACAAGGGCGACGATTTCTTCGAATACCTCAAGGATGCCTTCGACGTGCTCTACGCCGAGGGCGAGGCCGGCGCACCGAAGATGCTGTCGATCGGCATGCACTGCCGCCTGCTCGGCCGCCCGGCGCGCCTGGCTTCGCTGGCACGCTTCCTCGACTACGTGAAGAGCCACGACAAGGTCTGGTGCGCCCGCCGCGTCGACATCGCCAAGCACTGGCACGCCACCCACCCCTTCCGTGCGACCGCCGAACAAGAGAGCAGCAAATGAGCCGTTTCCAGACCCTGACCCCGTCCCAGCTGAGCCGCGAGGCCTTCGTTGCCGCCTTCGCCGACATCTACGAGCACTCGCCCTGGGTCGCCGAGAAGGCCTACGATCTCGGCCTGGACGCTAGCGTCGACGAGATCGACGGCCTGCAGCAGCGCATGGCCGACATCCTTCTGTCCGCCAGCCACGAGGCCCAGTTGGCACTGATCAACGCGCACCCGGACCTGGCCGGCAAGGCTGCCGTGCGCGGCGAGCTGACCGCCTCCAGCACCGCCGAACAGTCCGGCGCCGGCATCCACGAATGCACCGCCGAGGAGTTCGCCCGTTTCACCGAACTCAACGACGCCTACAAGGCCAAGTTCGGCTTCCCCTTCATCAAGGCCGTCAAGGGCAGCAACCGCCACCAGATCCTGGCCGCCTTCGAAGAGCGTATCCACAACACGCCGGAGCAGGAATTCGCCACCGCCCTGTCCGAGATCAACAAGATCGCCATGTTCCGCCTGCAGCAGCTGTAAGGCCGCAGTCCCATTCAACCGAGCAGAACAAGTAGAACAGCCATGCGTAGCCTGACCATCGAGCCCCTGAGCAAAGAAGCCTTCGCCCCCTTCGGTGACGTGATCGAAACCGAGGGCAGCGACTTCTTCATGATCAACAACGGCTCCACCCGCCGCTATCACAAGCTGGCCACGGTGGAGACCGCGCAGCAGGAGGATCGGGCCATCATCAGCATCTTCAGCGCCGAGGCGCTGGAGATGCCCTTGACCATCCGCATGCTGGAACGCCATCCGCTGGGCAGCCAGGCCTTCATTCCGCTGCTCGGCAACCCCTTTCTGATCGTGGTCGCGCCAGTTGGCGATGTACCTGTATCAGGGTCCGTCCGTGCCTTCCTCAGCAATGGCAGGCAGGGCGTCAATTACCATCGCGGCGTCTGGCACCACCCGGTGCTGACGATCGAAAAGCGGGATGACTTCCTGGTGGTTGATCGCAGTGGTTCCGGCAACAACTGCGATGAGCATTTCTTCAATGAGGACGAGCTCCTTCTCCTCAACCCCCACCAATAAGAGAAGCCCGGGGCTGGCGTGCCTCCCCCGGGAAAGAGGTACAGATCGTGGAAGCACATTTCACCGAATGGCTAAACCTGGGCATCCGCTGGATCCATATGATCACCGGCATCGCCTGGATCGGCGCATCCTTCTATTTCGTCTGGTTGGAGAACAACCTCAACCGTAGCAATCCCCGCGAGGGCCTGTCGGGCGACCTCTGGGCGATTCACGGCGGCGGCATCTACCACCTGGAAAAGTACAAGCTGGCTCCGCCGAAAATGCCGGAGAACCTGCACTGGTTCAAATGGGAGGCCTATGCCACCTGGCTGTCGGGCATCGCCCTGATGCTGGTGGTGTACTACCTCAACCCCAGCCTGTACCTGATCAAGCCGGGCGTCGAGCTGGCACCGGCCATGGGCATCGTCATCGGCTTCGGCTCGATGATCGCCGGCTACGTGATCTATCACTTCCTGTGTGATTCGCCACTGGGCAAGCGCCCGGCCCTGCTCGGCGCCGTGCTGTTCGTGCTGATCATCGCCGCCGCCTATGGCTTCAGCCAGATCTTCAGCGGCCGCGCTGCGTACATCCATGTCGGCGCCATCATCGGCACCATCATGGTCGGCAACGTGTTCTTCACCATCATGCCGGCCCAGCGCGCGCTGGTTAAGGCGATCGAAGACAACACCACGCCGGATCCGACCCTGCCGGCCAAAGGCCTGCTGCGCTCGCGCCACAACAACTACTTCACCCTGCCGGTGCTGTTCATCATGATCAGCAACCACTTCCCGAGCACCTACGGCAGCCAGTACAACTGGCTGATCCTGGCCGGTATCGCGATCCTGGCCGTGCTGGTGCGTCACTACTTCAACACCCGCCACGACAGCAGCAAGTACGTCTGGACTCTGCCGGCCGCGGCGCTGGGCATGATCTGCCTGGCCTACGTCACCGCCCCGGTGCGTCAGGCGCCGACCGCCGCACCGGTGGCTGCGGTCGAACAGGCCGCCAGCGAAACCCTGGCCAAGGTCGAGGAAGTGAGCGAAGCCGCCCCCGCGGCGCCCGCCGCCAGCGAAAGCGCCGCAGCCGCCGCAACCGCGAGCACTGGCAGCGCCGACTTCGCCAAGGTCGAGAGCGTGATCCACGAGCGCTGCACCGTCTGCCACTCGGCCACCCCGAGCAGCCCGATGTTCAGCACCGCGCCGGCCGGCTTCATGCTCGACACCCCCGAGCAGATGAAGGCGCAGGCGGCCAAGATCCATGCGCAGACCGTCGCCACGCAGATCATGCCGCTGGGCAACATCACCCAGATGACCCAGGACGAGCGCGATTTGATCGGCAGCTGGATCGCCCAGGGCGCCCAGACCAACTGATTGCCACACATGCCGCGCCCGTGACTGGGCGCGGCATTTTTTTAGATTGATCGCTCAAGCCATCCCCCGAACGGCTTCTGCAGCCACCAAGGGGGCGCCCAGCCTTGATGCGCGAGCAAATTCGCGCCTACAGGGTGCAGGCGCATCCAACACATTGGCGCCAATCGCCTCGTCCCGCCCATGAACCGCCGGCAGCGCAAGCTGACCGGCGGTTCAGTTTTTGTGCACAATCCATAAATAAATTGTTTTTAACCATGTCCACAAGTTGTATAGTCGGCACATTCTGACCGATTGGACAGCTTTCCTTCGATCAGAGCAGAGGTGCCGTGAAGCCTCGTGTAAGCCCATGACCATATAAAAACAACTGGCAGGCTATGACATGACCACAGACCGCAACACCCAAGCCCCAGCTGCGCCTTCCGGCAACAGCGACCTGATCTACCAGCTGGACGACACCCCAGCCTTCGCCCCTGCCATCTTCGCGGCGCTGCAGCATGTGCTGGCCAGCTTCGTCGGCATCATCACCCCCACTCTGATCGTCGGCAGCGCCCTCGGCCTCGGTGCCCACGTGCCCTACCTGGTGAGCATGGCGCTGTTCGTCTCCGGCCTCGGCACCTTCGTACAGGCCAAGCGCATCGGCCCGATCGGCTCCGGCCTGCTGTGCCTGCAGGGCACCAGCTTCGGCTTTCTCAGTGTGGTGCTCAGCGCCGGCTTCATCGTCAAGGGCCGCGGCGCCAGCGAGGAGGAGATACTCGCCACGCTGTTCGGCATCTGCTTCTGCGCCGCCTTCGTCGAGATCGCCTTCAGCCAGTTCATCAACAAGCTGCGCAAGGTGATCACCCCGGTGGTCACTGGCACCATCATCTGCCTGATGGGCCTGTCGCTGATCAAGGTGGGCATGACCGACTTGGCCGGCGGCTACGGCGCGCCGGACCTCGGCGCCCTGCACCACCTGGCCCTCGGCGGCCTGGTGCTGGGCACCATCGTCCTGCTCAACCGCGCCTCCTCGCAGGTGCTGCGCCTGTCGGCGGTGATCATCGGCCTGGCCCTGGGCTTCACCGTTGCCTGGTTCACCGGCCGGGTGGACTTCGCAAACATGGCCGAGGTGCCGCTGATCAGCGTGCCGCAGCCGTTCAAGTACGGCTTCGGCTTCGACTGGATCGCCTTCGTGCCAATCGCGGTGATCTTCCTGATCACCCCGCTGGAGACCGCCGGCGACCTGACCGCCAACTCGATCATCTCCAAGCAGCCGGTCAAGGGCCCGCTGTACATGCGCCGGATCAAGTCCGGAGTACTGGCCGACGGCTGCAACTCGGCGGTCGCCGCCATGTTCAACAGCCTGCCGATGACCACCTTCAGCCAGAACAACGGGGTGATCCAGCTCACCGGCGTGGCCAGCCGCCACGTGGGCTTCTACATCGCCGGCATCCTGGTGCTGCTCGGCCTGTTCCCGGTGGTCGGCGCGGTGCTGCAGCTGATGCCCAAGCCGGTGCTCGGTGGCGCCACCCTGATCATGTTCGGCACCGTCGCCGTGGCCGGCATCAAGATCCTCAGCGAAGCCGGCCTGCACCGCCGCAACGTGCTGATCGTGGCCATCTCCCTGGGCCTGGGCCTGGGCGTGGCCGGCGTGCCGGACGTGCTGTCGCACATGCCGGACGTGCTGAAGAACATCTTCGGCTCGCCGATCACCATCGGCGCCTTCAGCGCCATCGTGCTGAACATCTTCCTGCCCGACGAGACCCACGAGGTCGAGGAAGACGACTACGACCCCGAGGCACACCTGCACACCGTGCTGCAGAACCGCCAGGACGACGAGGTCGTCGACGACGGTAGCCTCAAGACCCTCAGCCGCGACCTTACCCCGGACGCGCGACCGAGCTGACCGCCAACCTCGCTTCCCCTCCCGGCGGCGCGCCGCCGGGAGCTACCTGCTTGCACTCCAACAATAAGGAAAATCCATGAAACTCAAGCATCTGCCCCACTGCCTCGCCCTCTCCGCCGGACTGTTCTCCGGCCAGCAGGCGCTCGCCGGCGACCTGCTCTATTGGCAGGACAACAGCCTGTCCTACCTGTACGGCGAAAATTTTCAGCGCATGAACTTCAATGGCGAGGAGCAGCGCACCCAGACCACCTTCACCTTCGAGCACGCCAGCGGCTGGGCCTGGGGCGACGTGTTCTACTTCCTCGACTACATCCGCGCCGACAACGTGCAGTCGCGCGGCAGCTTCGACAACGGTACCTTCCGCCAGCACGACAAGGATTCCTTCTACTACATGGAGTTCTCCCCGCGCGTCAGTCTGAGCTGGCTGACCGGGCAGAAGCTGGCCGCCGGCCCGATCAAGGACGTCTACGCCGCCTTCACCTACGAAAAAGGCGAAGGCGGCCCCGGCCCGGAGAACTACCTGTACGGCGTCGGCCTGGACTGGGACGTGCCCGGTTTCGCCTTCTTCAAGACCAACCTGTACCGGGTGAAGATCAACAACCACACCTTCTTCGCCGACAGCGACAGCAACGGCTACGCCACCCAGCTGACCGTCTCCGCCGCCTACCCCTTCAGCGTCGGCCAGCAGGACTTTTTGGTCGACGGCTTCGTCGATTGGCGCTCACCATCCAGCGACGCCGGCACCCAGACCTCGGTGGGTTCCTCGATCCAGGTCAAGTGGGACGCCGGCAAGGCCCTGTTCGGCAAGGAGCGCCAGCTCTACGTCGGCACCGAAGTGAACATGTGGCACAACAAGTACGGCGTGAAGCCGGTGGACGGTTCCACCGACGGCTTCGACCAGACCGCCGTGCAGGCACTGGTCAAGTACCACTTCTGACCGCTGCCACACCGCACTTGGCCGACGTCGGGTAGGGACGACGGCCGGGTAAAAAGGGGGATGGGCCTTGCGCCCTTCCCCCTTTTTCTTTGCGCCGAGCGCAAGGGGCGCACGGAGCAGCGCCTTTACCAAACCGGCTTCACCCCCGCACCAACCGAGCGCTCATGAACCAGGCCCAGCACCGCATCGGTGCAGGATCGAGCCGCCCTATCCGGCTTCTCCATCAATGCTTTACAAGCATACAACTGACCAGCAGGTCAAGTTTTTGCACACAATAAATATGTTTTTTGTGTGCAATTTGTCAGAAAGCCATATTCAGCGGCGCGTTTTATGTGTACAAGGCAATCAGGTTCCTACCGAAATTCTGCCGAAACGGCTGTATACACAAGATCGGCCGAACGGCGTCTACAAAAACGGAACGGAACCTGCAGACAAATCTCCTCATACGCCGCCAAGGCGCAAGAACAAAACTGGGAGCTGTCCATGTCCAACGCCGAAGAATTCCGCATCAAGCACATCGATACCTCGCTGCACAACGAGGACCTCGCCCCGCTCGCCCCGGAGAAACGCAAATGGGGCTGGTTCGAGATCTTCAACGTCTGGTCCAACGACATCCAGAGCCTGTTCGGCTACACCCTGGCCGCCACCCTGTTCATCTCCTACGGGCTCAACGGCTGGGCGGTGCTGGCCGGCATCGTCCTCGCCGGTTTCATCGTCATGGGCCTGGTGCAGCTGACCGGCAAGCCGAGCGTGAAGTACGGCATTCCCTTCCCGGTGTTCGCCCGTGCCAGCATGGGCGTGCGCGGCGCCAACTTCCCGGCCCTGGTACGCGGCATAGTCGCGATCTTCTGGTACGGCGTGCAGACCTACTTCGCCTCCACCGCGGTGGCGCTGCTGCTCAACTCGCTGCTGCAGCCCGAGGCTCCGGCCACCTTCCTCGGCATGACCGCCATCGGCTGGCTGTCCTACCTGATCGTCTGCGTGTTCCAGGTGGCGCTGTTCATCCGCGGCATCGACTGGATCACCAAGTTCCTCAACTGGGCCGGGCCGCTGGTCTACGTGGTGATGATCGCGTTGATGGCGATGATCTGGTACCAGGCCGGCCCCAGCCTGCTCGGCGAGCTGGGCAACATCTTCGACGGCAGCGGCGAGTATGCTGCCGGCCCGGTAGCCGCCTTCTTCGCCGTGGTCGGCACCATGGTCGCCTACTTCGCCGCGGTGGTGATCAACTACGGCGACTTCGCCCGCTTCGTCAAAAGCGAAAAGCAGATGACCGTCGGCAACTTCCTCGGCCTGCCGGTGAGCCTGGCGTTCTTCTCGCTGATCGCCCTGGTGATCACCGCTGGCACTGTGGTGGTGTTCGGCGAGACGCTGACCAACCCCACCGACATCGTCGCGCGGGTGGACAACCTGAGCCTGACCATCATCGCCGCGCTGACCTTCTTCGCCGCGACCGTGGGCATCAACCTGGTGGCCAACTTCATCCCGCCGGCCTACGACCTGGCCAACCTGGCGCCGGCGCATATCAGCGCGCGCACCGGCGGCTTCATCACCGCGGCCATCGCCTTCTTCATCGGCGCGCTGTGGGTGGCCTTCATCAGCAACGTCGGCATCGCCGCCTTCGTCGACACCCTGGGCGCGGTGCTGGCGCCGCTGTACGGCATCATCGTCGCCGACTACTACCTGGTGCGCCGCGGCAAGCTCGACCTGCAGCAGCTGTTCAGCGCCGAGGTCGGTTCGGCCTACTACTTCGACGGCGGCTGGAACCGCAAGGCGCTGATCGCCTTCGCGGTGGCCTCGGTGTTCTCCGTCGCCTCGGTATGGACCCCGGGCCTGAGCCAGCTGTCCGGCTACGCCTGGATCTTCGGCGCACTGCTCGGTGCAGTCCTGCACTACGGGCTGATGCGTGGCCAGGCCCAGGCGGTGAAGCGCGCCAGCGCTGTCGTCTGAAGCCTCACGGGGTGGACGAAGCCGGCGCCCGTGCGCCGGCTTTGGCTTTCTGGCGTTCGAGAAAGTCCACCTTCCACTGCTCCAGGCCGATGTACTCGCTGTCCAGATTGGCCTCGACCCGGTGCTTGTCCTTCAGCGCCGCGACCTGCGCCGCGCGCTCGCCGAGAAAACGGTCGAAGCGCGCGATCAGCTCGGGCTGGCGAGCGCTCGACAGATGGAAGCTGCCGCGGGTGTGCGGCAGCTTGGGGTCGAACACCAGGGCGCCGGGGCGGGCGCGGATGTTGTCGAGGTAATGGGTCGCCACCACCACGTTGAAGTAGGCGCCATCGGTGTCCTGCTTCAGCGCCTGGCGAATCATCTGGCGCAGATCGTCGCTGTAGCTCAGGCGGATCTGTCCGCTGTCGATGCGCTGCTCGTAACCGCGCGGCGTCCAGCCCTGCACCATGGCCAGGCGAGCGATGCCCTCCAGCGCCTGGCCCTGGCGCTGCGGCGCCACCAGCACGCCGTCGACGTAATCGACCACCGCCTGGCTGTAGTGCAGGGTCATGCCGGCCTTCTGCGCCTGCGCCCAGTGCGGGCTGTCCGGGTACTTGAAATCGATCTCGCCGCGCTGCAGCGCCGGCAACAGCTGCTCCACCGGCAGCGCCTTGTAACTCAGGCTGATACCGCTGTCGGCGGCGAAGGCATCCAGCACCTCGCGGGCGAAACCGCGGTAGTCGCCCTGGGCGTCGAGGCTGTAGTGCGGGGCGAACGGCAGATCCTCGACGCCGACCACATAGCTTTGCGCCAGGGCAGTGGGCGTCAGCAGAACGGCAGACAGCAGACACAGTGGTACGGGCTTCATTGCAAGCCTCCTTATTGTTGTTCTGGGAATCCGGTCAGGCGGCTCAGCCGCCGGTCATGCTCATAAAGCGCACCACCTGTACCTGCTCGTCGCTGGCGAAGTGGTGCCGCTCGGGTTTCAGGCGCAGCGCCTCGATCAGCGCCTGGCGCAGGCGCGCGCCGTCGCCGGGGTGGGCGCGCAGCAGGCGCTTGAGATCCAGCGCGTTGTCGTGGCCGAGGCAGAGCACCAGCTTGCCCTCGGCGGTGACCCGCACGCGGTTGCAGTCGCCGCAGAAGTTGTGGCTGTGCGGGGAGATAAAACCGACCCGCGTCTCGCTGCCGACCACCTGCCAGTAACGCGACGGCCCGCCGGTGACCTGGCTGCTGCGCACCAGCGTATGGCGCTGCTCGATGCGCGCGCGCACCTCGTCGCTGGAGCAGAAGGTCTGCTCGCGGCTGTGACTGACCACGCTGCCCAGCGGCATTTCCTCGATAAAGCTGATGTCCAGGCCGCGGGCGATGGCGAACTCGACCAGATCGAGCACCTCGTCGTCGTTGCGCCCGCGCTGCACCACGCTGTTGAGCTTGATCCGCTCGAAGCCGGCGGCGCGCGCCGCGTCGATGCCGGCCAGCACCTGGTCGAGCTTGTCGCGCCGGGTGAAGGCAGCGAAACGCTCGCGCTTGAGCGAATCCAGGCTGACGTTCAGGCGGCGCACGCCGGCCGCGCGCAGCTGCGGCGCCAGCTCGGCCAGCTGCGTGCCGTTGGTGGTGATCGCCAGGTCGTCCAGCTCCGCGCGCGCGCCCAGGCGCTGCAGCAGGCTCAGCAGGTTCTTGCGCACCAGCGGTTCGCCGCCGGTGATGCGCACGCGCCGCACCCCGAGACCGATAAAGGCGTCGGCCACGGCGTAGAGTTCTTCCAGGCTGAGAATCTGCTGGCGCGGGGCGAAGACCATGTCCTCGCTCATGCAGTAGGTGCAGCGAAAGTCGCAGCGGTCGGTGACCGACAGCCGCAGGTAGGTGATGCGCCGGCCGAAGGGGTCGACGAGTTGGGTCGTATGCACAGCCGGTCTCCTGCAGCGTCGCGCGCCGAGACTTTTTGTTATGGATATCGCTGACAGGGATAGAAACAGAAAAGCGATTTTTTGTATACAGGAATTTGACCCATGGGTCAGATAGCCGCTGTGCGGCCCGTGGCCGCTGGCTTGAGCCCCGCGCAAGGCCGGTGCTACCATGCCCGACCGCCGCCCGGCGGCTGAGCAGATCACAGGGCCTTATGACCAGCATTCGCGAACGAAACAAAGAGCTGATCCTGCGCGCGGCCAGCGAAGAGTTCGCCGACAAGGGCTTCGCCGCCACCAAGACCAGCGACATTGCGGCCAAGGCAGGCCTGCCCAAGCCCAACGTCTACTACTACTTCAAGTCCAAGGAAAACCTCTACCGCGAGGTGCTGGAAAGCATCATCGAGCCGCTGCTGGCCGCCTCCGCGCCGTTCAACCAGGCGGGCCACCCGAGCGAGGTGCTGACCGCCTACATCCGCTCGAAGATCCGCATCTCCCGCGAGCTGCCTTACGCCTCCAAGGTATTCGCCAGCGAGATCATGCACGGCGCGCCGCACCTGTCGCCGGAGCAGACCGAGCAGCTCAATGCCCAGGCCAAGCACAACATCGCCTGCATCCAGCGCTGGGTCGACCAGGGCCTGATGGCGCAGGTCGACCCGCACCACCTGCTGTTCAGCATCTGGGCCGCGACCCAGACCTATGCCGACTTCGACTGGCAGATCTCCACCGTCACCGGCAAGGCCAGCCTGGACGACGCCGACTACGAAGCCGCGGCGCAGACCATCATCCGCCTGGTGCTCAAGGGGTGCGAAGTGGCTCCGGCGCCGTCCACGGCTTCCGAGCTGGTGAGCAGCGTCTAAGCGGCTGACCGCAGCAGGGTGCGCCGTGCGTACCGAGTTAAAGAGATGTTCGGCAGCCTGCAGGACGGATCGCGCTTTACCGATCCACCGCTCTGGGGGATGTAAAAAGCGACATCCACCCTACGCAACCTCGGCGGCGCTTTAGCGGCGACGCCTCCAAGCCGCAGTCGCGGCCAAAGCCCCTCCCACAGTCGTAGCCCGAATTCAATCCGGGCATAACGCGCACCGGCGCTAAAGCCGGTGCGCACGGCCCTCCCCTACGCCCCGGCATCCGCCTTCAGCCCCAGCGACTCCAGCGCGCTGACCGCACACTGCTCGTCGATATCCGAGGTGTCGCCGGTGATGCCGACGGCGCCGATCACTTCGCCGCGCTCGTCGCGGATCAGCACGCCACCCGGCGCCGGCACCAGGCTGCCCTGGGCCAGGTTGTTCACCGCCCCGATAAAGGCCGGGCGCTGCTGCGCGTCGGCGGCGATCAGGCGCGAGCCCTTGCCCAGAGCCAGCGCACCCCAGGCCTTGCCGATGGCGATCTGCGGGCGCAGCAGGCTGGCGCCGTCCTCGCGCTGCAGGCAGATCAGATGCCCGCCGGCATCCAGTACGGCGACGGTCAGCGGCGCCGCCTTTATCTCGCGGCCCACGGCCAGCGCGCGGTTACCGATGGCGTTGGCGGTTTGCAGGTTCAAGTTGCTCATGCGGATGACTCCTGAAGTGACGAAGGGAACGAAACGCCCGGAGCGAGGCCGGCACTGCGCATGCCGACAGCCCCGGGCAATCCAAAGCTCGCCCTCACTATCCCACCAGAAACAAAAAATTCAACCACTACATACAATATTATTTTTTATTGTATACAGTTAGCGCGACACACCTCTTCGCCTGCACTGCCAACCCCGTCAAACGGGCGTTTCAAAAGAATTTGGCCCAGGCGACAGGCTGCACCGGAAAAATTGTTGACCGCGAAGTCATGGCCTGCATAGAATCCGAGCCAGGTGTTTTGTATACAATCTGATAACAAAAGAGGCACAAGATTATGGCCAGAATGAGAGCAATCGAGGCAGCCGTACTGGTGATGCGCCGCGAAGGCGTCGATACCGCGTTCGGCGTCCCCGGCGCTGCCATCAACCCCCTGTATGCCGCACTGAAGAAACTCGGTGGCATCGATCACGTCCTGGCCCGTCACGTCGAAGGCGCTTCGCACATGGCCGAGGGTTACACCCGCACCAATGCCGGCAACATCGGCGTGTGCATCGGTACCTCGGGCCCGGCCGGCACCGACATGGTCACCGGCCTGTACTCGGCGTCGGCCGACTCCATCCCGATTCTGTGCATCACCGGCCAGGCGCCGCGTGCGCGCATGCACAAGGAAGATTTCCAGGCGGTCGACATCACCAGCATCGTCGGCCCGGTGACCAAGTGGGCGACCACCGTGATGGAACCCGGCCAGGTGCCGCGCGCCTTCCAGCGCGCCTTCCAGGAAATGCGCAGCGGCCGTCCCGGCCCGGTGCTGATCGACCTGCCGTTCGACGTGCAGATGGCCGAGATCGAATTCGACATCGACGCCTACGAGCCGCTGCCGGTGGCCAAGCCGACCACCAGCCGCATCCAGGCCGAGAAGGCCATCGCCCTGCTCAACGAGGCCGAGCGCCCGCTGCTGGTCGCCGGTGGCGGCATCTTCAATGCCGACGCGGCGGACAAGCTGGTGGAGTTCGCCGAGCTGACCGGCGTACCCGTGGTGCCGACCCTGATGGGCTGGGGCGCGATCCCCGACGACCACAAGCTGATGGTCGGCATGGTCGGCCTGCAGACCTCGCACCGCTACGGCAACGCCACCCTGCTCGCCTCCGACCTGGTGTTCGGCATCGGCAACCGTTGGGCCAACCGCCACACCGGTTCGGTGGAGGTCTACACCGAGGGCCGCAAGTTCATCCACGTCGACATCGAACCGACCCAGATCGGCCGCGTGTTCAACCCGGATCTGGGCATCGTCTCCGACGCCGGCGCCGCGCTGGACGCCTTCCTCGAAGTGGCCCGCGAGTGGCAGGCCGCCGGCAAGCTGAAGGACCGCAGCGCCTGGGTCGAAGCCTGCCGCGAGCGCAAGCGCACCCTGCAGCGCAAGACCCACTTCGACAACGTGCCGGCCAAGCCGCAGCGCGTCTACGAAGAGATGAACGAAGCCTTCGGCAAGGACACCTGCTACGTCAGCACCATCGGTCTGTCGCAGATTGCCGGCGCGCAGTTCCTCCACGTCTACAAGCCGCGCCACTGGATCAACTGCGGCCAGGCCGGCCCGCTGGGCTGGACCATTCCGGCGGCCCTCGGCGTGGTCAAGGCCGACCCGAACCGCAACGTGGTGGCGCTGTCCGGCGACTACGACTTCCAGTTCATGATCGAGGAGCTGGCCGTCGGCGCGCAGTTCAACCTGCCGTACATCCACGTGCTGGTGAACAACTCCTACCTGGGCCTGATCCGTCAGGCGCAGCGCGGCTTCGACATCGACTACTGCGTGCAGCTGGCGTTCGAGAACATCAACGCGCCGGAGCTCAACGGCTACGGCGTCGATCACGTCGCCGTGGTCGAGGGCCTGGGCTGCAAGGCGATCCGCGTGTTCGACCCGAACGAGCTGCAGAACGCCTTCGCCGAAGCCAAGCGCCTGATGGCCGAGCACCGCGTGCCGGTGGTGGTGGAGATCATCCTGGAGCGCGTCACCAACATCTCCATGGGCACCGAGATCAACGCCATCAACGAGTTCGAGGAACTGGCCGAGCGCGGCGTCGACGCGCCGACCGCCATCTCGCTGCTGGATTGATCCGTACGCCGGGTGTGCCACGCGCACCCGGCCACCACGACGTAGCCCGGATGCAATCCGGGAAGACCGCAACACCGCCCCGGATTGCATCCGGGCTACGACAAGGAGCACACCATGCCCCGTTTTGCTGCCAACCTGTCCATGCTGTTCACCGAAGTGGACTTCCTGGACCGTTTCGCCGCCGCCGCCGAAGCCGGTTTCAGCGGCGTGGAATACCTCTTCCCCTATGACTTCCCGGTGGAAGAGATCAAGGCCCGCCTGGACGCCAACAAACTGGAACAGGTGCTGTTCAACCTGCCAGCCGGCGACTGGGGAAAGGGCGAGCGCGGCATCGCCTGCCATCCCGATCGCGTCGAGGAGTTCCGCGCCGGCGTCGACCAGGCCATCGCCTACGCCAAGGTGCTGGGCAACAAGCAGATCAACTGCCTGGCCGGCATCCGCCCGCAGGGCCTGGACTGCGCGACCGTGGAAAAGACCTTCGTCGACAACCTGCGCTACGCCGCCGACAAGCTGGCCGGCGCCGGTATCCGCCTGGTCATGGAAGCCATCAACACCCGCGACATCCCCGGCTTCTACCTGAACAACACCAAGCAGGCCCTGGACATCCGCGACAAGGTCGGCAGCACCAACCTGTACCTGCAGTACGACATCTACCACATGCAGATCATGGAAGGTGACCTGGCCCGCACGGTTGAGAGCAACCTGGCCGCGATCAACCACGTGCAGCTGGCCGACAACCCGGGCCGCAACGAGCCGGGAACCGGCGAGATCAACTACCGCTTCCTCTTCGAGCACCTGGACCGCATCGGCTACCAGGGCTGGATCGGCTGTGAATACAAGCCGGCAACCACCACCGCTGCCGGCCTCGGCTGGATGAAAGCGCACAACGCAATCTGAGGAGACTCTACGCATGGCTAAAATCGGATTTATCGGCACCGGCATCATGGGCAAGCCCATGGCGCAGAACCTGCAGAAGGCCGGCCACACCCTGTTCTTCTCCGAGCACTTCGACAAGGCGCCGGCCGACCTGCTGGGCGATAACGGCATCGCCCTGGCCAACCCGAAGGAAGTGGCCCAGGAAGCCGAATTCATCATCGTCATGGTCCCGGACACCCCGCAAGTCGAAGACGTGCTGTTCCGCGACAACGGCATCGCCCAGGGCGTCGGCGCCGGCAAGGTGGTGATCGACATGAGCTCGATCTCCCCCACCGCCACCAAGGCCTTCGCCGAGAAGATCAAGGCCACCGGCGCCGCCTACCTGGACGCCCCGGTGTCCGGCGGCGAAGTCGGCGCCAAGGCCGCCACCCTGTCGATCATGGTCGGTGGCTGCCCGAACGCCTTCGAACGCGCCCTGCCGCTGTTCCAGGCCATGGGCAAGAACATCACCCGCGTCGGCGGCAATGGCGACGGCCAGACCGCCAAGGTGGCCAACCAGATCATCGTCGCGCTGAACATCCAGGCAGTCGCCGAAGCCCTGCTGTTCGCCGCCAAGAACGGCGCCGACCCGGCCAAGGTGCGTGAAGCGCTGATGGGCGGCTTCGCCGGCTCGAAGATCCTCGAAGTGCACGGCGAGCGCATGATCAAGGGCACCTTCGATCCGGGCTTCCGCATCAGCCTGCACCAGAAGGACCTCAACCTGGCGCTGTCCGGCGCCCGCGAGCTGGGCCTGAACCTGCCCAACACCGCCAACGCCCAGCAGGTGTTCAGCACCTGCGCGGCCCTCGGCGGCAGCGGCTGGGACCACTCCGCTCTGATCAAGGGTCTGGAGCATATGGCCAACTTCAATATCCGCGGCGAGTAAATCGCCGCACACGGCGCACGGTAGGGTGCGCCGTGCGCACCGATTGGCCGGGCGAGCCCCGGCACCCTTTCGACCTTCCTGGCAGGAGGTGTCACGGCCCGATTGCCAGGTCGGTCGATTCCACTCCCCAGGCGCTGCCATGCGGCGCCTGCGGACTGGAATCGATCCAGCGTCACCCCAGAACAAGAGAAAGCCGCCATGACCTTCGATCCGCAACGCCTGCTGCGCGACCTGTTCGCCACCGCCATCGCTGCCGCGCATCCGCGCCAGGTGCTGGCCGACCACCTGCCCGCCGACCGCAGCGGCCGCGTCATCGTCATCGGCGCCGGCAAGGCCGCCGCGGCCATGGCCGAGGTGATCGAGCAGGAGTGGCAAGGCGAGGTCAGCGGCCTGGTGGTGACCCGCTACGAGCACGGCGCCGACTGCAAGAAGATCGAGGTGGTGGAAGCCGCTCACCCGGTACCGGACGACGCCGGCGAGCGCGTCGCCCGCCGTGTACTGGAGCTGGTGTCGAACCTTGGCGAAGACGACCGGGTGATCTTCCTCCTCTCCGGCGGCGGCTCCTCGCTGCTGGCGCTGCCGGCAGAGGGCATTAGCCTTAAGGACAAGCAGGCGATCAACAAGGCGCTGCTCAAATCCGGCGCCACCATCGGCGAGATGAACTGCGTGCGCAAGCACCTCTCGGCGATCAAGGGCGGCCGTCTGGCCAAGGCCTGCTGGCCGGCCACGGTCTACACCTATGCCATCTCCGACGTGCCCGGCGACGAGGCCACGGTGATCGCCTCCGGCCCCACCGTGGGCGACCCGACCACCTCGGCCGAAGCCCTGGCGATTCTCGCCCGCTACGCCATCGACATCCCGGCCAACGTACGCGCCTGGCTGCAGGACCCGCGCTCGGAAACGGTCAAGCCGGGCGATCCGGTGCTCGCCCGCAGCCACTTCCAGCTGATCGCCACGCCGCAGCAATCGCTCGACGCCGCCGCCGCCAAGGCCGAAGCGGCCGGTCTGCCGGTGCTGATTCTCGGCGACCTGGAAGGCGAGTCGCGCGATGTGGCCAAGGTGCATGCCGGCATCGCCCGCCAGGTGCAGCTGCACGGCCAGCCGATCAAACCGCCGTGCGTGATCCTCTCCGGCGGCGAAACCACCGTCACCGTGCGCGGCAACGGCCGCGGCGGGCGCAACGCCGAATTCCTCCTAAGCCTCACCGATAGCCTCAAGGGCCTGCCCGGCGTCTACGCGCTGGCCGGCGACACCGACGGCATCGACGGCTCCGAAGATAACGCCGGCGCCATCATGACCCCCTACAGCTACGCCCGCGCCGGCATCAAGGGCCTGTCCGCCCGCGACGAACTGGACAACAACAACGGCTATGGCTACTTCGCCACCCTCGACGAGCTGATCGTCACCGGGCCGACCCGTACCAACGTCAACGATTTCCGCGCCATTCTGATCCTTGAGAGCCCTGCCCAATGAACGCCGACAAGAAAGTGAAGATCCTCGCCACCCTCGGGCCGGCGATCCGCGACGCCGCGCATATCCGCCAGCTGGTGGAAGCCGGGGTCAACCTGTTCCGCCTCAACTTCAGCCACGGCGAGCACGCCGATCACGCCCAGCGCTACCAGTGGGTGCGCCAGGTGGAGCGCGAGCTGGGCCAGCCCATCGGCATCCTCATGGACCTGCAGGGGCCGAAGCTGCGCGTCGGCCGTTTCGCAGGCGGCAAGGTGCAACTGGTCAACGGCCAGAGCCTGCGCCTGGACCTGGACGCCACGCCCGGCGACGCCAGCCGGGTCAACCTGCCCCACCCGGAAATCATCGAAGCCCTGCAGCCGGGCATGAGCCTGCTGCTGGACGACGGCCGCCTGCGCCTGAAGGTGACCGCCAAGCAGGCCGATGCCGTAGACACCTGCGTCATCGCCGGTGGCGAGCTGTCCGACCGCAAGGGCGTCAACGTGCCCGAGGCCGTGCTGCAGCTGTCGCCGCTGACCGAGAAGGACCGCCGCGACCTGGCGTTCGGCCTGGAGCTGGGCGTGGACTGGGTGGCGCTGTCGTTCGTGCAGCGCCCCGAGGACATAGTCGAGGCCCGTGAACTGATCCAGGGCAAGGCCTTCCTCATGGCCAAGATCGAGAAGCCGTCGGCGGTGATCCACCTAGAAGCAATCGCCAAGCTGTGCGACGCCATCATGGTGGCGCGCGGTGATCTGGGCGTGGAAGTGCCGGCCGAGAACGTGCCGCGCATCCAGAAGGACATCGTGCGCACCTGCCGCCAACTGGGCCGCCCGGTGGTCGTCGCCACGCAGATGCTCGAATCCATGCGCTTCTCGCCGGCGCCGACCCGCGCCGAAGTCACCGACGTGGCCAACGCCGTGGCCGAAGGCGCCGATGCGGTGATGCTGTCGGCCGAGACCGCCTCCGGCGACTACCCGCTGGAAACCGTGCAGATGATGAGCAAGATCATCCGCCAGGTGGAGAACGGCCCGGACTACCAGAGCCAGCTCGACGTCGGCCGCCCGCAGGCCGAGGCCACCGCCAGCGACGCCATCAGCTGCGCCATTCGCCGCATCAGCGCGATCCTGCCGGTGGCGGCATTGGTCAACTACACGGAATCCGGCAGCTCCAGCCTGCGCGCCTCACGCGAGCGGCCGAAGGCGCCGATCCTCAGCCTGACCCCGAGCCTGACCACCGCCCGCCGCCTGACCGTGGCCTGGGGCATCTACTCGGTGGTCAACGAGCGCCTGCACAAGGTCGAGGAAGTCACCAGCACCGCGCTGGAGATCGCCCAGGCCCAGGGCATGGCCCAGCGCGGCGACACCGTGGTGATCACCGCCGGCGAACCCTTCGGCCAGCCCGGCAGCACCAACAGCCTGAGGATCGAAACCCTGCATTGAGCCGGTGGCGCTCAACGCAATACAGCACCGTAGCCCGGATGAGATCCGGGGAAATCCCCCTGTTTCCCCGACTTCATCCGCACTACACGCGGCCTTGTGGGAGCGGCTTCAGCCACGAATGAATCCAGGAAGAACGCGCTCCCCGAGCCCCGCGCGGGCATAACCAGTTTGCAGGCGCCCATCGGGCGCCTCTTTTTGTTTCGAGTCCAGCATGTCGCCTCTCTCTTCCCAGCACGCCCTGCAAGGCCTGCGCGCCCTGCTTTGCGGCTTCGCCCAGATCTTCCTGCAGCAGCACCCCGGTTGCGGCCTGCTGGTGCTGCTGGCGATTGTGCTCGGCGCACCCGACCTGCTCGGCGGCGCGCTGCTCGGCGGCCTGGCCTCGATGCTGGTGGCGCAGCGCCGCGGCTACCCGCAGGCGGACATCGCCATCGGCCTGTACGGCTACAACGGCATCCTGCTCGGCCTGCTGCTCAGCCTGAAACTGGCCTGGACACCGCTGCTGCCGCTGCTGATCGTCGCCAGCGCCGGGCTCTCCAGCCTGCTGCTGGCCCCCTGGATGCGGCGCATGCGCCAGCATGGCTGGCTGCCGGCTTTCACCTTCCCGTTCGTCGTGCTGGGCTGGGCGCTGCTGGCCCTGGCCGCCCCGCTGGGCCTGCCGCCGGCAGCGCCAGCGCCGGCGCCCGCCACGCCCGAGCTGGCCGGCGTGGAGCTGCTGCTGGCGGTGCTGCGCGGCCTGGGCCAGGTGATCTTCCTCGACGCGCCGCTGGCCGGCCTCGCCCTGCTGCTCGGCCTGCTGCTGGCCGACCGCCGCGCCGCGCTGTGGGCCGTGCTGGGCTCGAGCGCCGGCTTCGCCCTCGCACTGCTGCAGGGCTGGCCCAGCGACGGCGCCCTGGCCGGACTCTACGGCTACAACGCCAGCCTCGCCGCCATCGCATTGGCCCAGGTGCAGCGCAACCCCATCGCGCCGCTGTGCGGCCTGCTGCTGGCCCTGCTGCTGCAACCGGGTTTCGCCGCTCTCGAAATACCGGCGCTGACCATGCCCTTTATCCTCGCCTGCTGGCTGGTCAAGGCCAGTGCGCAACGCTGGCGTCAGGCGGTGAAGGACAGTGCGCCGCGGCGCCAACCCTGAACAGTCTCGACCGGGCCGATCCCCAGTACGCAGAACGGCGCCCTGGGGCGCCGTGTGTCGAGCGGACAGACTTCAGCGACTCTGATAATGCCGGTAGAGCCCCGGCGGGATGCCGCTGCTGTCGGTGGCGCGCCAGGGCCCGCCGGGCTGCGGCGACCAGCTCCAGCCGCTGGCCCAGCGATAGAAGATGCGCTCGCGGTAGTAGAGGTCGCGTGCGCCCTCGACCACGTAGACGCCCAGCGCCGGGTTCCAGTGGCTGGCCACGCCCGGCGGCGGCGCGTAGCGCGGGTGGGACGGCTGCTGCACCGGCGGCAGCGAGCCGACCGGCGCACTGGGCTGCACGGCGCAACCGACCAGGCTCAGGCTGAGCGCGCCGAGCAGCGCCAGGCGCTTCATTGCGCCTGACCGTCGCGGCTGTCGATCAGCAGCGCCTGGGTGTCGCGAGCGGTGTTCGACACCGGCCCGCGCTGGCCGATCCACTCGCCGCGGGTGGCATTGCCCTCGCGCGATACCCGCGCCACCAGCTGCACCTGGGCAAAGCCGGACAGCTTGAGCTCGGGCATCATCGCATCGACATCCGACAGGCTGACCTGCGCCGGCAGGTCGGAAACCTTCAGGCGCTTGACCGCCAGCGGCATGGGCGGGCCGCTCAAGGCGCGGGCGAAGACGAACACGCTGTCGTCCGGCTGTACCTGCGCCTGCACCTCGGGCGACAGCGCCACGCTGACTTCCAGGGCATGCACCTTGGCGCCCGGCGCGGCAGCGGCCGGCGGCTGCTCGCCCGCGCCAATCTGCTGACGGGCGCGCTCGATACCGCCGGCAATCGCCGCGCGCGAGGGGTCCTGTTCCGGCAGCACCGCCACCAGACGCTCCCAGTAGCGCACCGCATCGGCGTAACGCTGGCTCTCGTAGGCGGCGATGCCGAGCAGGCCGAGGCTGGTCACCTCTTGCGGGTCGGCCTTCAGCGCCTCGTCGGTCAGCGCCTGCAGCTGGTCGTTCCATTGCTTGCCGCCGGCGAAGTACAGCGCCTGCGCCCACTGGCCGAGCAGCTCCGGCGCGCGGCCGGCCAGCTTCACCGCCTGCTCGAAGGCCTTGGCCGCATCACCGGCGCGCTCCTGGGCCATATAGGTGCGACCGAGGAAGTACCAGGCCTCGGCCGACTCCGGGTTGTCCTTGAGCGACTGTTCCAGGCGCGCGGTCATCTCTTCGATGCTCTGCGGCTGCTGCGCGGCCAGCTGGCGGGTCTGCTCGACCTGAGCCAGGGCGCCCCAGTGCAGGTACAGGCCGACGCCCAGCAGCGGCACCAGGATGGCGGCGAGCAGCGGGATCTTGCCGCCGAGCACGCCGCTGCGGCGCTGCACGCCTTCGGTATCGGCCAGCAGTTCGCGCGCGGCCTCGGCGCGGCCGACCTCGAGCTGGGCGTCGTCGAGCACGCCGGCCTGGCGCTGGGTTTCCAGCTCCTGCAGGCGCTCCTGGTAGAGGGTGACGTTGAGGGCGGTGCGGTCTTCCTCGGCCTGCAGCTTGCGAATGCGCAGCACCGGGATCAGCAGAAACGCCAGGGCGGTCAGCAGCAGCAACCCGGCGGGCAACCAGAAATCGATCATTGGTCTTTCTTGTCCTGAGAGTTTTGCTCGAGCAGCGCGGCGAGGCGCTGCTGCTCATCGGCGGAGAGGCCGGCGGCCGGGCGCGTCTTCTGCTGCTTGCGGCGGCGCAGGACGATGGTCCCGAGCACGCCGAAGCCGATCAGCAGCAGGCCGGCCGGGCCGTACCAGAGCAGCAGGGTGCGCCCGGTGACGGGCGGGTTATAGAGCACGAAGTCGCCGTAGCGCGAGACCAGGAAGTCGATGATCTGCTCGTTGCTCTTGCCCTCCTCCAGCATGCGGAAGATCTCGCGGCGCAGGTCCATGGCGATCGGCGCGTCGGAATCGGCGATGTTCTGGTTCTGGCACTTGGGGCAACGCAGTTCTTCGATCAGGTTGCGGTAGCGCTGGCGCTCCGCCTCGCTGGCGAACTCGAAGGTGTCGATGGCAGCCTGGGCGCCGGCCAGCAGGCCCAGGCTGAGAGCGCAACTGAGCAGCAGGCGCTTCATGGCTGCACCTCGTCGACCAGTTGGTGGTAGATCGGCGCCAGCTTCTCGCGCCAGACGCGCTCGTCGATGGTGCCGACGAACTTGTGGCGGATGATGCCCTGGGCATCGACGAAGAAGGTTTCCGGCGCGCCGTACACGCCCAGGTCCAGGCCCAGGCTGCCCTTGGCGTCCTCGATGTTGAGCTGGTAGGGGTTGTGCAGGTCGCGCAGCCATTGCTGCGCCGGCGCGCGTTCGTCCTTGTAGTTGACCCCGTGGATCACCACGCCGGCCTCGGCCAGCTTGTTCAGCACCGGGTGCTCGTGGCGACAGGCCGGGCACCAGGTGGCCCAGACGTTGACCAGCGCCGGTTTGCCCTTGAGGTCCTCCTGAGTCAGGGTGCGCGCCGGATCGTCCAGCGACGGCAGGCTGAAGGCCGGGAAGGGCTTGCCGATCAGCGCCGACGGCAGCTCGGAGGGATCGAGGAACAGCCCGCGGTAGAGAAACACGGTGATGCCGAGAAAGGCCAGCAGCGGCAGCAGCAGCAACAGTCGTTTCATGCCTTGGCCTCCGCCATGCCGAGGGCCTCGCGCACGCGGGTGCGCACCTTGATCCGGTAACGCGAATCGCTGGCGGCGAGGAAACCGCCGAGGCCCATCAGCAGCGCGCCCAGCCAGATCCAGCGGACGAAGGGCTTGATGTGCACGCGCACCGCCCAGGCGCCCTGCTCCAGCGGCTCGCCGAGGGCGACGAAGAGGTCGCGGGTGAAGCCGGCGTCGATGCCCGCCTCGGTCATGGTCGCCTGCTGCACGGTGTACAGACGCTTCTCCGGGTGCAGCACCTTGATCTGCCGCTCGCCGTCGAACACGCGCACCGTGCCCTTGTCGGAGATGAAGTTGGGCCCCTCATGGTGCACCGCGCCGTCGAACTGGAAGCGATAACCGCCCAGTTCCACCGTATCGCCCGGCGCCATGCGCAGGTCGCGCTCGTAGCTGCCCAGGCTGGTCAGCACCACGCCGAGGGCGCATACCGCGAAACCGAAATGTGCCATCTGCATGCCCCAGTAGCTGCGACCGAGGCTCGGCAGGCCCTTGAGCAGGCCCTTGTGACGGGTCTTGTCGAGGATGTCGCGGGCACCCGCCAGCACCACCCAGGCCGCCAGCAGGCAGACGGCGAGCACCGCCCAGTGGAAGTCGCCGTGGACGAAGGTGGCGACCAGCGCCAGCACCACGCTGGCCACCAGCACCGGCGCCAGCATGCGCCCGAGCCAGTGCAGCGGGGTGTCCTTCCAGCGCACCAGCACGCCGACGCTGATCACCGCCATCAGCAGCGCCATCAGCGGCACGAACAGCGCGTTGAAGTAAGGCGGGCCGACCGACAGCTTGGCCCCGGTCAGTGCGTCGAGCACCAGCGGGTAGAGGGTGCCGAGCAGGATCATCGCCGCGGCCACCACCAGCACGATGTTGTTGACCAGCAGCAGGGTCTCGCGCGACCACAGGCCGAAGCCGACCTGGCTGCGCACCACCGGCGCGCGCAGGGCGAACAGCGCCAGCGAGCCGCCCACCACCAGCAGCAGGAAGGCGAGGATGAACACGCCGCGCTCGGGGTCGGTGGCGAAGGCATGCACCGAGGTCAGCACCCCGGAACGCACCAGGAAGGTACCGAGCAGGCTGAGGGAGAAGGCGGCGATGGCCAGCAGCACGGTCCAGCTCTTGAACACGCCGCGCTTCTCGGTCACCGCCAGCGAGTGAATCAGCGCGGTCCCCACCAGCCAGGGCATAAAGGAGGCGTTCTCCACCGGGTCCCAGAACCACCAGCCGCCCCAGCCCAGTTCGTAGTAGGCCCACCAGGAGCCCAGGGCGATGCCGATGCCGAGGAAGGCCCAGGCGACTATGGTCCAGGGCCGCGACCAGCGCGCCCAGGCGGCGTCCAACTTGCCGCCGAGCAGCGCGGCGATGGCGAAGGCGAAGGCCACCGAGAAGCCGACGTAGCCCATGTACAGCATCGGCGGATGGACGATCAGGCCGAAGTCCTGCAGCAGCGGGTTGAGGTCGCGGCCGTCCATCGGCGCATTCGGCAGCAGACGCTCGAAGGGGTTGGAGGTGACGATCAGAAACAGCAGGAAGCCGATGCTGATCATGCCCATCACCGCCAGCACGCGGGCCAGCATCTCTTCCGGCAAGTGGCGGGAGAAGATCGCCACGGCGAAGGTCCAGCCGGCCAGGATCAGCGCCCACAGCAGCAGCGAGCCCTCGTGCGCGCCCCACACGGCGCTGAACTTGTAGTACCAGGGCAGCGCGCTGTTGGAGTTGTTGGCCACGTAGGCGACGGAGAAGTCGTCGACCATGAAGGCGTAGGTCAGGCAGAGGAAGGAAAACAGCAGGAAGGCGAACTGGCCCCAGGCGGCCGGCTGCGCCAGGCTCATCCACTGGTGGTCGCCGCGCCAGGCGCCGATCAGCGGCAGCGTGGCCTGCACCAGGCACAGGCACAGCGCCAGGATCATCGCCAGATGGCCGAGCTCGGGAATCATTGCGCACTCTCCTGCTGGTAGGCCTGTTTGCCGGCAGTGGCGGCGTCGTGCTGCTGCTTCATGCCGCTCTTTTCCAGCGCCTGCATCACTTCCGGCGGCATGTAGTTCTCGTCGTGCTTGGCCAGCACCTCGTCGGCCACCAGCACGCCCTGCTCGTTGACCTTGCCCAGGGCGACGATGCCCTGGCCCTCGCGGAACAGGTCGGGGAGGATGCCCTGGTAGCGGATGGTGATGCCCTTGGCGCCGTCGGTGACCACGAAGTCCACCTCCAGGCTGTCCGGCGAGCGCTTCACCGAGCCCTCCTCCACCAGCCCGCCGGCGCGGATGCGGGTATCGAGCGGCGCCTCGCCGTCGGCGATCTGGGTCGGGGTGTAGAACAGGTTGATGTTTTCCTGCAGCGCGGTCAGCGCCAGGGCCACGGCGATGCTGACGCCGCAGAGGATGGCCAGGACGATGTACAGACGTTTCTTGCGGACCGGATTCACTTCGACTTCTCCCGGCGCAAACGGCGCGCCTCGTCTTGCAGGTAACGGCGGCGCGCCAGGATCGGCCACGCCACATTCAACGCCAGCACCGCCAGGCTGATGCCGTAGGCGCTCCACACGTAGACGCCATGGCTGCCCATGGCGAGAAACTCGGCGAAGGAGGAAAAACTCATGCCTTGCCCTCCACCAGGGATTCGACCTCGGCTTTCACCCAACTGCTGCGTGCCTCGCGCTTGAGCACCTCGGTGCGCATGCGGTAGAGCAGCACGGCGCCGAAGAAGCAGTAGAAGCCGAGCACGGCGAGCAGCAGCGGTAGCCACATTTCCACCGGCATGGCCGGCTTCTCGGTGATCTTGAAGGTGGCGGTCTGGTGCAGCGAGTTCCACCACTCCACCGAGTACTTGATGATCGGGATATTGACCACCCCGACTATGGCCAGCACCGCGCAGGCCTTGGCCGCGCTGTCGCGGTTGCTGATGGCGTTGCCCAGGGCGATCACGCCGAAGTAGAGGAACAGCAGGATCAGCATCGAGGTCAGGCGCGCGTCCCACACCCAGTAGGTGCCCCAGGTCGGCTTGCCCCAGATGGCGCCGGTGAGCAAGGCGATGGCGGTCATCCAGGCGCCGATGGGCGCGGCCTGCTGCAGGGCGACGTCGGCCAGCTTCATCTTCCACACCAGGCCGACCAGGCCGGCGACCGCCAGCATCACGTAGATCGACTGGGCGAGGAAGGCCGCCGGCACGTGGATGTAGATGATCCGGAAGCTGTTGCCCTGCTGGTAGTCCGGCGGCGCGAAGGCCAGGCCCCAGACCAGCCCGGCGGCGATCAGCAGCCCGGCGGCGATGCTCAGCCAGGGCAGCCAGCGGCCGCTGATCTCATAGAACCACTTGGGCGAACCCCACTTGTGAAACCACGTCCAGTTCATCGCTCGACTCATCACTCAAACGTGGCCCGGATGCAATCCGGGGAAGCGCGGGCCACGGTTCACGGTTCGTTATTATTCGCCGACGCTGATGGTCAGGCCGGCGGCAATTGCAAAAGGTGTCAGGGTCACCGCCAGGGCGGTGAGGCTGGCCAGCCACAACAGGTGGCCGGTCGCCGGCAATCCTTGCAGGGCCGCCTGCAGCGCCCCGCTGCCGAGAATCAGCACCGGGATGTACAGCGGCAGAATCAGCAGCGCCAGCAGCAGGCCGCCGCGCTTGAGACCGACGGTGAGCGCCGCGCCCACCGCGCCGAGCAGGCTCAGCACCGGGGTGCCGAGCAGCAGCGACAGCAGCAGCACCGGCAGGCAGCGCCCGGGCAGGCCGAGCATCAGCGCCAGCAGGGGCGCCAGCAGCACCAGCGCGAGACCGCTGAACAGCCAGTGTGCCAGCACCTTGGCCAACACCAGAAGAGGCAGGGGGTGCGACGAAAGGACCCACTGTTCCAGCGAGCCGTCCTCGAAATCGCTGCGGAAAAGCCCGTCCAGCGAGAGCAGCACGGCCAATAGCGCCGCCACCCACACCAGCCCCGGCGAAAGGGTTTGCAACAATTGCGTCTCCGGCCCCACCGCCAGCGGAAACAGCGCGACCACTATGGCGAAGAACACCAGCGGGTTGGCCAGCTCGGCCGGACGTCGCGCCAGCAGGCGCATTTCACGGGCGAGCAGCAGGCTGAAGACGTTGCTCATGCGGCGTGCTGCCCCAGGTCCAATTCGCGGTAGGTGGCCGGCTTGTGCTGCAGGCTGTGGTGGGTGGTCAGCACCACCACCCCGCCGCGCTCGCAGTGCCTCGCCAGGTGCTGCTCCAACTGCGCCACCCCTTGCTTGTCGAGGGCGGTGAAAGGCTCGTCGAGCACCCACAGCGGCGGCGCATCGGCCAGGTACAGGCGCGCCAGGGCGACGCGGCGCTGCTGACCGGCGGACAGGGTGTGGCTGGGCACGTCCTCGAAGCCGCGCAGGCCGACGGCGGCCAGCGCCTGCCAGATCGCCTCGCGGCCGACCGGGGTGTGCAGCGCGCAGAGCCAGGCCAGGTTTTCCTCGGCGCTCAGCAGGCCCTTGATGCCGGCGGCGTGGCCGATCCACAAGAGATTGCGCGCCAGTTCGCCGCGCTGTTCGGCCAGCGGCCTACCCTGCAGGCGGATGCTGCCGGCGGTGGGCTGCATCAGCCCGGCCAGCAGGCGCAGCAGGCTGGTCTTGCCGCTGCCGTTGGGGCCGCTGATCTGCAGCATGTCGCCGGCCTGCAGATGAAAATGCAGGTGTTCGAAGAGCATGCGCCAATCCCGCTCACAGCTGAGCGCCACGGCTTCGAGAAGGGGGGCGGGAGGTGTCATCGCTACCTGGCAGGGTTAAAGTCGGCGGTGCCCCGGCCGCTATACTGACGCGAGCCGGAAGTGCGGTGCGGAACGGGGCGGCATTATACATGTCGCATCACTGTCCCCGCAGTCAGCATTTTCGACAGGGTGTTAATAGACTTTCGGCCTACCGAGCGCTCATGAGCGAAATCAGCAGTCCCCGTCCGCTTCCCGCCACGCCGCCGGCGGTGCGCCCCGCCGTCAGCGCCGCCGACCTGGCCGTGCGCCTGCTGCAGCCGCTGGACGGCCTGCTGGCGGCCGGCGAAAGCGCCAAGGCCGAGGTGATCGCCCTCAAGGAACAGGCGCAGAGTTTCCAACTGCTGCTCAAGCTGACCCTGGCGGGCGGACGGCAGGCCACCCTGCAGGCCGAGAGCCCGCGCCCGCTGGCCCAGGGCAGCGCGCTGCTGGTCACCGCGCTGTCCGACACCCGCCTGGCCCTGGCGCTGCAGGCCGGCGGTGACAAGCCGCTGACCAGCCTCGACCTGCAACAACTGCCGCCCGGCACCCTGGTGCAGGGCAAGGTGACCAGCCGCGAACCGTTGCCGCCGCAGGGTGCGCAGGCGGTCTACCGGCTGCTGGTCAACCTGCTCAACACCCCGCTGGCCGGCCGCCAGCTGGCCCTCGACAGCCCGCTGGCGCTGCCTCTGGGCAGCCTGCTCAGCGCCCAGGTACAGGGCAGCCAGAGCCTGAATTTCCTGCCGCTCAGCGGCCGCCTCGATCAACTGGTGCTGGGCCAGCAGCTGGCCGCCCAGCACAATCGCCAGGCCCCGCTGGAGGGCCTGCTCAAGGGGCTGCAGGGCCTGGCCGGCAAGGCCGAACTGGGCGGCGAGCTGCGCAGCGGCATCGAGCGCCTGCTCGGCGCCCTGCCCGACAGCGCCCAACTGAGCACGGCCAAGGGCCTGGCCCAGGCCCTGGAAGGCAGCGGCGTGCTGCTGGAAGCCAAACTGCTGCAGGGCCAGACTGCCGCCCTGCCCCAGGACCTGAAAGCCAACCTGCTGCGCCTGATCGCCCAGTTGTTGCCACAATTGCCCGGCGGCGCCGCCACCCTCGCCGGCCTGCAGGGCGCCATGGGCCAGGCGCTGCCGACGCTGGCCCGGCAGATGCTCGGCGGTCTCAGCCCCGCCGGCGCCGCGCGCCAACAGGCCCTGGGCTTTCCCCTGCCGTCGCGGCTGCTGCAGAACCTGGATGGCGAGGCCGACCTGGAAACCCTGCTCAAACTCGCCGCCGCGGCCGTCTCGCGCCTGCAGACCCACCAGCTGTCGAGCCTGGCGCAGACCCAGGTGGACGCCAACGGCAACCTGCTGACCACCTGGCAGCTGGAGCTGCCCATGCGCCACCAGCAGGAGCTGATCCCGCTGCAGATCAAGCTGCAGCGCGAGGACAGCGGCAAGGCGGACAAGCCCGAGCACAAGGAAACCCTCTGGCGCGTCGAGCTGGCCTTCGACCTCGACCACCTCGGCCCGCTGCAGGTGCGCGCCCAGCTGCTGCGCGGCAGCCTGTCCAGCCAGCTGTGGGCCGAGCGCGCCGATACCGCCCACCTGATCGGCGCCGAACTCGGCAACCTGCGCGAACGCCTGCAGGCCGCCGGCCTCGAGGTCGGCGAACTGGCCTGCAGCCAGGGCCTGCCGCCGCAGGGGCCGAAAACCACGCTGGAACAACGCTGGGTGGACGAAACCGCATGAGCCGCAAGAGCAAGGCCGAGCCGCGCCAGGCCATCGCCCTCAACTACGACGGGCACAACGCCCCCGTGCTCAGCGCCAAGGGCGACGACGAACTGGCCGAGGCCATCCTCGCCATCGCCCGCGAATACGAGGTGCCGATCTACGAGAATGCCGAACTGGTGCGCCTGCTGGCCCGCCTGGAGCTGGGCGACGCCATCCCCGAGGCGCTGTACCGCTGCATCGCCGAGATCATCGCCTTCGCCTGGTACCTGCAGGGCAAGACCCCGCCCGGCTTCGCGGCCGACGCCGAGCGCGACGTCAGCCCGCCGCTGCCGCGCCTCAAGGGACCGGCAGGCTGACCGCCAGCGCCTCGCCGGCCGCGCCCTTGCCGCTGGGGAAGTCGAACAGCTGCCAGGCGAAGTAGCCGCCGCGGAAATAGAACACCCGACTGAAGCCCCAGGCCACCGCCTGCTGCACCGCCTGCGCGCTTTGCGGGCAGACCTCGCTGTCGCAGTAGATCACCAGCGGCAGCTCGCGCGGCCAGTGCCTCTGCTGCAGCCCGGCGAAGCGTCCGGCCAGGTCCATGTGCAGGGCACCGTGGACATGGCCCCAGCCCCATTCGCGCGACGGACGCACGTCGATGAACAGCGCGCCGTGGTCGTACAGGTGCTTGGCCTGCAGCACGTTGACCGTGATCGCGCCGCGTACCTCCAGCGGCGCGTCCTGGGCGGCGAGCGGCAGGCACAGCAGCCAGCCGACCAACAGCAGAATCAGGCGATGCATGACGAACACCCCGCAGCGATGCCTACAGCATCAGCTTAGGCGTGGCCAGGGGGCGTACTAGGATTGATTGGCGAAGATCGGACGAGCTTTTAAGAACACCGACGACTATGCGTCGATTATTGCGCCTTGGACTGGTGCAGGCGGCTGATCAATTCGGCCTCGGCCTGGCTCAGGCCGCAGGACTGGGTCAGATCCTCGACGCTGGCGCCCATGCCGACCAGGCGCGCGGCCTGGGTGAAGGACAGGCTGCTGGGGTCGCGCTGCTCGATCTGGCTGAGTTTGTCCGGCAGCGGCGCCACCACCCGGCGCAGCTCGTGCAACTCCTCGCCCATGCGGATGCTCCCGGTCAGGTAGGCATCCAGGCGTTTGCCCAGTTCCTTGATCCGCGCGTCGCGCACGGCATCGCACTTGGCCTGCTCCGCCAGCATGCGCTGCTGGTTGCGGTACAGGCCATGGCAGACGATGCCCAGCGCCACGCAGAGCAGCGCCAGGGCGATCAGGGCGGCTTCGAGCACTAGATACTCTCCAGCTCCGACCACTCTTCCTCGGTCATCATCTTGTCCAGCTCGACCAGGATCAGCAGTTCGCCGTTCTTGTTGCACACGCCCTGGATGAACTTGGCCGACTCGTCGTTGCCCACGTTCGGCGCGGTCTCGATCTCCGACTGGCGCAGGTAGACCACCTCGGCCACGCTGTCGACCAGGATGCCCACCACCTGCTTGTCCGCCTCGATGATGACGATGCGGGTGTTGTCGGTGACCGGCGCCGAGCCCAGGCCGAAGCGCTGGCGGGTGTCGATCACGGTGACCACATTGCCGCGCAGGTTGATGATGCCCAGCACGTAGCTCGGCGCCCCCGGCACCGGGGCGATCTCGGTGTAGCGCAGCACTTCCTGCACCTGCATCACGTTGATGCCATAGGTCTCGTTGTCCAGGCGAAAGGTCACCCACTGCAGAATCGGATCTTCGGCACCCTGTGCAGAACTTTTCTTCATGTCCCTAGCCTCGTCAAAAACCGCTCGCTGCGGCATGCGCGGGTCGACCCGCTTGTCATCAACTTTAGAGCCCGGCGCACGCGCGGGCCCGCCAATTCTCAGTGCAGCTTGCCGGCGGCGAGGCGCTTGGCGCCGCCGCTGGCGATCAATTCGGCGAGTGCCGCCACGTCGAGCAACGCGCACATGTGCTCGATCACCGTACCGGCCAGCCAGGGCCGCTGGGTGCGCTGGCTGCGCCACTTGACCTCGGCCGGGTCGAGACGGATCGAGCGGCTGACCTGATGCACCGCCAGCCCCCATTCATAGCCCTGCACCGAGATCACGTACTGCAGGCCCTCGCGGAAATCCTCGCGGTAGCGATCGGGCATCACCCAGCGTGCGGTGTCCAGCACCTTGAGGTTGCCCGCCTGGCTCGGCAGGATGCCGAGAAACCAGTCCGGCTGGCCGAACAGCGGCGTCAGCTCCTGGCCCTCCAGCGGATAGATCGAACCCAGGCAGATCAGCGGCACGGCCAGGGTCAGGCCGGCGACGTCGAACAGCAGGCACTCGAACGGCTCCTCGGCCCAGCTCGGCCGCCCCTCCAGCTGCAGCGCGGCCGGCTGCGCCGGCAGCGTTTCGAGCGGCGCGGCAAGCGGCGGCGCCTGCACCTGCACCTCCACCTCCGGCGCGACCACCAGGGCCACCGGCGCGCGCGGCGCGACGACAGGTGCGGGAGCGACCGGCGCAGGCGCCGTCAGGCGCGCATCGCGCACCTGTTCCTCGAGCACTGCGCTCTCGAATTCCTCGAGGCTGACGGACATCTCCAGCTCGGCCGCGGCCTCCTGCAACAGACCGTCGAGGTAGGACTGCAGGGCCAGCTGGGAACGCGTGGCGGTGGCGAGGGTACGACTCATGACTGAAACCCGTGATGGAGACCTGTACAGCCTATCGGCCGCAGCCCGGCCCGACTTGAGTGCGCCAGTTCAACACAGACGGGCATGTCAGGCCACCTGCGCTGCCGGTTGATGGCTCAGCAGGTGCTTGAGCAACGCCCGATAGGCGATCACCCCGCGACTGCCGGCATCGAACTGCGAGGGCGTGCGCCCGGCCCGGCTGGCATCGCGCAGACGGGTATCGACCGGGATGTAGGCCTGCCAGAGGTGCTCGGGATAGCTGTTGCGCAGCACCCGCAGGGTGCTCATCGAGGCCTGGGTACGGCGGTCGAACAGGGTCGGCACTATGGTGTAGGGCAGCGCCTGCTTGCGCGAGCGGTTGATCATGGCCAGGGTGCTGACCATGCGCTCCAGGCCCTTGACCGCGAGAAACTCGGTCTGCACCGGGATCACCAGCTGCTGGCTGGCGGCCAGGGCATTGACCATCAGCACGCCGAGCAGCGGCGGGCTGTCGATGATGGCGTGGTCGAAGTCCTCCCACAGCTGTGCCAGGCTCTTGGCGATCACCAGGCCCAGGCCGCTCTGCCCCGGCGACTGGCGCTCCAGGGTGGCCAGCGCGGTGCTCGACGGCAGCAGGGAGATGCGTTCGTGGCTGGTGCCGTGCAGCAGCTGCCTGGGCAGGCCCTGGGGCACGCCGCCCTGGTGCAGGAACAGGTCGAAGCAGCTGTGCTCCAGCGCATCGGGATCATGGCCGAAATAACTGGTCATCGACCCGTGCGGGTCGAGGTCGACCACCACCACCCGCTTGCCGGCATCGGCCAGCAGGCCGGCCAGGGCGATGGAGGTGGTGGTCTTGCCGACACCACCCTTCTGATTGGCTACTGCCCAGACTTTCATCTTCTTTCATCCTCCCGGCGTGAAGCACTCAGGCCGAGAATGGCTGTCGCCGGCACGCAGCAGGCGACTGGGATTTGACGGCTCACGATTGCGGAACCTCCGACACAGGCGCCGGTGCAGGTTGCGTGCCAGCGCCGGACTGCTGCGCCGCGGTGCTGCCGGCGCTGCGCCGGGTGTCGAGGTTGCGCGAAATCACCAGCACCACGCGGCGGTTGCGCCCCCGCCCTTCGGCCGTGGCGTTGTCCGCCACCGGCTGGAACTCGCCGTAGCCGACCGCCGCCAACCGCGCCGGATCGACGCCGTCCATGGCCAGCATACGCACGATGCTCGCCGCCCGCGCCGAGGACAGCTCCCAGTTGGTCGGAAACTGGCTGGTCTGGATCGGCAGGTTATCGGTGAAACCTTCCACCTTCACTGGATTCTGATAAGGCGCCAGAATCTTGGCGACCTTCTCGATGATGTCGAACGCCTGGTTGTTCGGCAGCGCGTCGCCGCTGGGGAACAGCAGGCTGGAACTCAGCTCGATCTCGATCCACATCTCGTTGCCGCGCACGGTCAGCTGCTCGTTCTGGATCAGCTCGCCGAAAGCCTGGCGCACGCTGGCGGCGATGTCCTGCAGGGAGTCGTCTGGGGTCTCGCTGTTGGCCTCGTCCAGCGAGGCGCGCTCGGGCTCGCCGGTGCGCGGCCGCTCCTCGCCCACCGGGATCGGCTTGATCGAGCGATCCGGCTGGTTGAACACGCCGGTCAGGGTCTCGGAGAGAATCTTGTACTTGCCCTCGTTGAGCGAGGAGATCGAATACATCACCACGAAGAAGGCGAACAGCAGGGTGATGAAGTCCGCGTAGGATACCAGCCAGCGCTCGTGATTCTCGTGTTCTTCATGCTGCCGTCGACGCGCCATGACAGCCCTCCATCAGTCCATGAAGCCTTGCAGCTTCAGCTCGATGGACCGCGGGTTCTCACCCTCGGCGATGGACAGGATGCCCTCCAGCAGCATCTCGCGGTAACGCGACTGGCGCATGGCGATGGCCTTGAGCTTGTTGCCGGCCGGCAGCAGCAGCAGGTTGGCGAAGCCGACGCCGTAGATGGTGGCGACGAAGGCCACGGCGATGCCGCTGCCGAGCATGCTCGGGTCGGCCAGGTTGCCCATCACATGGATCAGGCCCATCACCGCGCCGATGATGCCGATGGTCGGCGCGTAGCCGCCCATGCTCTCGAACACCTTGGCCGCCTGGATATCACGCGCCTCCTGGGTGTACAGATCGACCTCGAGGATGCTGCGGATGGATTCCGGTTCGGCGCCGTCGACCAGCAGCTGCAGGCCCTTGCGCGCATAGGGGTCGGGCTCGGCGTCGGCCACCGCCTCGAGACCGAGCAGGCCTTCCTTGCGCGCCACCATGCTCCAGCCGACCACGCGGTTGATGCCGCCGATCAGGTCGATGCGCGGCGGGAAGAAGATCCAGCGCTGGATGGCCATGGCGCGCTTGAACACGCTGACCGGCGCCTGCAGGAAGGCCGCGCCGAGGGTGCCGCCGATCACGATCAGCGCCGCCGGGCCGTTGAGCAGCGCGCCGGCGTGGCCGCCCTCCAGGTAGTTGCCGCCGAGAATCGCGACGAACGCCAGAATGACGCCGATCAGGCTCAGTACATCCATGCGCACGCGCCCGTGTGAGGGTTCATTACAGGCAGGCCTCGGTCAGGTGCCGGCCGATCTCGTCGAGGCCGTAGACCGCGTCGGCCAGGTTGGCCTTGACCACCGCCATGGGCATGCCGTAGATCACGCAGCTGGCCTCGTCCTGCGCCCACACCTGGCTGCCGCCCTGCTTGAGCAGGCGCGCGCCTTCGCGGCCGTCGGCGCCCATGCCGGTGAGTACCACGGCCAGCACCTTGTCGCCATAGGACTTGGCCGCCGAGCCGAAGGTGATATCGACGCAGGGCTTGTAGTTCAGGCGCTCGTCGCCGGGCAGGATCTTCACCGCGCCACGGGCGTCGACCATCATCTGCTTGCCGCCGGGGGCCAGCAGGGCCAGGCCGGGGCGCAGCAGGTCGCCGTCCTCGGCCTCCTTGACCTGGATGCGGCAGAGCTTGTCCAGACGCTCGGCGAAGGCCTTGGTGAAGGCTGCCGGCATGTGCTGGACGAGCACCAGCGGCGCCGGAAAATTGGCCGGCAGCTGGGTCAGCACCCGCTGCAGGGCCACCGGGCCGCCGGTGGAGGTACCGATGGCCACCAGCTTGTAGGCCTTGCGTTTGGGCGCCGCGGAACTGGCGCCGACTGCGCCGCCGGGCGCCGCAGCCGGGCTCGCCGGGCGCGGTTGCAGGCCGGCCGGGCGGGCCGTGGTTGCCGCCGGCCGGCTGCCCGGCGCGGGCACAGGGCTGGCCGTAGCCGGCGCCGGAGCGACCGCGGCCGAACTAAAACGACGGTTGCTGCGCGCAATGCTGTGCACCTTCTCGCACAGCAGCTGCTTGACCTTCTCCGGGTTGCGCGAGATGTCCTCGAAATTCTTCGGCAAAAAATCCACCGCGCCGGCGTCCAGGGCGTCGAGGGTGACGCGAGCGCCTTCGTGGGTCAGCGAGGAAAACATCAGCACCGGCGTCGGACAGCGCTGCATGATGTTCCGCACCGCGGTGATACCGTCCATCATCGGCATCTCGTAGTCCATGGTGATCACGTCGGGCTTGAGCGCCAGCGCCTGGTCGATGGCCTCGCGGCCATTGGTGGCCGTGCCCACCACCTGGATATTGGGGTCGGCAGACAGAATTTCCGAAACGCGCCGGCGGAAGAAGCCGGAGTCGTCCACCACCAAAACCTTGACTGCCATACACACTCCTAAACGGCGCCGGACTGATCGACGCCGCAACCATCAGAAACGTCGAGCGTAGCGCTTGAGCATGCTCGGTACGTCGAGAATCAGGGCGATACGCCCGTCGCCGGTGATCGTGGCGCCGGACATGCCCGGGGTGCCCTGGAGCATCTTGCCCAGCGGCTTGATCACCACCTCTTCCTGGCCCACCAGCTGGTCGACGACGAAGCCGATGCGCTGGCTGCCCACGGTGAGGATCACCACATGGCCCTCGCGCTGGCCCTCGTGGAAGGCCTGCGGCACCAGCCAGCGCTTGAGGTAGAACAGCGGCAGCGCCTTGTCGCGGACGATCACCACCTCCTGGCCGTCGACCACGTTGGTGCGCGACAGGTCGAGGTGGAAAATCTCGTTGACGTTGACCAGCGGGAAGGCGAAGGCCTGGTTCTCCAGCATCACCATCAAGGTCGGCATGATCGCCAGGGTCAGCGGCACCTTGATGATGATCTTCGAGCCCGCCCCCTTCTGCGAGAACACGTTGACCGTACCGTTGAGCTGGGAAATCTTGGTCTTGACCACGTCCATGCCGACGCCGCGGCCGGACACGTCGGAAATCTCGGTCTTGGTCGAGAAACCCGGGGCGAAGATCAGGTTGTAGCACTCGAACTCGTTCAGGCGGTCGGCTGCATCCTTGTCCAGCAGGCCCTTCTCCACCGCCTTGGCGCGCAGCACGTCGGCGTCCATGCCCTTGCCGTCGTCGGTGATCGACAAGAGGATGTGGTCGCCCTCCTGCTCGGCGGACAGCACCACCCGCCCGCCGCGCGGCTTGCCAGCCTTCTCGCGTTCTTCCGGGGTCTCCACGCCGTGATCGACGGCGTTGCGCACCAGGTGCACCAGCGGGTCGGCCAGGGCCTCGACCAGGTTCTTGTCGAGGTCGGTTTCCTCGCCCACCAGCTCGAGGTTGATTTCCTTCTTCAGGTTGCGCGCCAGGTCGCGTACCAGGCGCGGGAAGCGACCGAAGACCTTCTTGATCGGCTGCATGCGGGTCTTCATCACCGCGGTCTGCAGGTCGGCGGTGACCACGTCGAGGTTGGACACCGCCTTGGACATGGCCTCGTCGCCGCTGTTGAGGCCCAGGCGCACCAGGCGGTTACGCACCAGCACCAGCTCGCCGACCATGTTCATGATCTCGTCCAAGCGCGCGGTATCGACCCGCACCGTGGTTTCCGCCTCGCTGGCCGCCGGCGCCTTGTCCGCCGCGGGCGCCGGAGCGGCAGGCGGGCGGGGTGCGGCCGCTTCGGCCTTGGCCGCCGGTTTCGCCGCAGCCGGCTTGGCTGGGGCAACCGGGGCAGCCGGCTTGGCCACCGGCGCGGCCGGCGCTTCGCTAGGCGGGACGAACTTGCCCTTGCCGTGCAACTGGTCGAGCAGGGATTCGAATTCGTCGTCGGTGATCTCGTCGCTGCTCGCCGCCGCCACCGGGGCGGCCGGCGCTGGCGCTTCGGCCGCGCCGGCGAACTGGCCCTTGCCGTGCAACTGGTCGAGCAGCGCCTCGAATTCGTCGTCGGTGATTTCGTCGCCGGCCGGCGCCGCGACGGCGGCGACCGCCACGGCCGCGCCGACGGAGCTCTCGGCCGCCGCGGAGAACTGGCCCTTGCCGTGCAGCTGGTCGAGCAGGGATTCGAATTCGTCGTCGGTGATCTCGTCGCTGGCCGCCACGCTGTCGCCGGCCGGCGCTTCGCCGAGGGCATCGAGCAGCTGCTCGAACTCGCTGTCAGTGATGTCGCCGGAGGCGGCGACTTCGGACTTCGGCGCGGCAGCCGGCGCCACGGCGGCGGGCTCGGCACCAGCCGGCTCGGCCAGCCGCGACAGCGCCGCCAGCAGCTCGGCCGACGCCGGGGTCGGCTCGCTGCGCTCGCGCACCTGGCCGAACATGCCGTTGACCGCATCCAGGGCTTCGAGCACCACGTCCATCAGCTCGGCGTCGACGCGTCGCTCACCCTTGCGCAGGATGTCGAAGACGTTCTCGGCGATATGGCAGCACTCCACCAGCTCGTTGAGCTGGAGGAATCCCGCCCCGCCCTTGACGGTATGGAAACCGCGGAAAATGGCGTTGAGCAGGTTCATGTCGTCCGGGCGGCTTTCCAGCTCGACCAACTGTTCGGACAACTGTTCGAGGATCTCGCCGGCCTCTACCAGGAAGTCCTGGAGGATTTCTTCATCGGCGCCGAAGCTCATAGGGGGGAACTCCTTAGAATCCTAGACTGGACAGCAGGTCGTCGACATCGTCCTGACTGGAGGCGACGTCATCACGCTTATCGGCATGAATCTGCGGACCTTCACCCCGCGATGGCTCTTTTGATTTTTCCTGTTCGGTACGCAGCGCTTCGTGGTCGTGCTGAATACCGGCAAAACGGTCGACCTGGCTGGCCATGAGCATCAGCTTGAGCAGGTTGCTTTCCACTTCGGTCACCAGTTGGGTGACACGCTTGATCACCTGACCGGTAAGGTCCTGATAGTCCTGAGCCAACAGAATGTCGTTGAGGTGGCCGGAGAGCTTGGCGCCATCTCGTTCACTGCGGGCGAGGAACAGCTCGACACGCTTGGCCAGCTCGCGGAAACCGTCGGCACCGATTTCGCGGCGCATGAAACGGCCCCACTCGGCGCTGAGGCTCTGTGCTTCGTCGCTGAGGTCGTTGACCAGCGGTGCGCTCTGCTCGACCAGGTCCATGGTGCGATTGGCCGCCTTCTCGGTCATGGTGACCACGTAATTCAGGCGTTCGGTGGCATCGGCGATCTGCGACAGCTCCTGGGCATGCGGCATGCGCGGATCGAGCTGGAAGTTGACGATGGCGTTGTGCAGCTCGCGGGTCAGCTTGCCGACCTCGTGGTACAGGCCACGGTCGCGGACCTTGTTGAGCTCGTTGATCAGTTGCACCGCGGCGCCGAAGTTGCCTTTTTCCAGGCTGTCGACCAACTCGCGGGCGTTGCTTTTCAGGGTCGACTCGAGGTCGCCCAAGATGGAGTCATCGTGTTCCATAGCACCCTCGCGGCCGACATCAGCCGTTGACCCGCTCGAAGATCTTCTCGATCTTTTCCTTCAGCACCTGGGCGGTGAAGGGTTTGACCACATAGCCGTTCACGCCGGCCTGGGCCGCTTCGATGATCTGATCGCGCTTGGCCTCGGCGGTGACCATCAGCACCGGCAGGTGCTTGAGGCGCTCGTCGGCGCGCACCGCACGCAGCAGGTCGATGCCGGTCATGCCGGGCATGTTCCAGTCGGTCACCAGGAAGTCGAAACTGCCGCTCTGCAGCATGGGCAGCGCCGAGGTGCCATCGTCGGCCTCTGCGGTGTTGGTGAAACCCAAATCACGCAAGAGGTTCTTGATGATCCGTCGCATCGTCGAGAAATCGTCAACGATGAGGATTTTCATGTTCTTGTCCAAGTCGACCTCCGTACAGTCCCAAACGTATTGCACACGCAATGACGTCCTTTAATCGTGAAACCGACTCAGCTGGCGCGCCACTCGCCCAGGCGCGCGCGCAGACGCGCGGCGCACTGGCTGTGCAACTGGCTGACGCGCGACTCGCTGACCCCCAGCACTTCGCCGATTTCCTTCAAGTTCAGTTCTTCATCGTAATACAGCGCCAGCACCAGACGTTCGCGCTCCGGCAGACCGGCGATGGCCTCGGCCAATGCCGCCTGGAAGCGTTCGTCTTCGAGGTCCCGCGAAGGTTCGAGGTGGGTGTGCCCGGCGTCCTCGTGCAGCCCGCCGTGCTCGCCGTCCTGCAACAGGTCGTCGAAACTGAACAGGCGGCTGCCCAAAGTGTCGCCAAGGATGCCGTAGTAATCTTCCAGACTCAATTGGAGTTCGGCCGCAACCTCCTGATCTTTAGCGTCGCGCCCGGTTCTCGCTTCCACGACGCGGATCGCGTCGCTGACCATGCGGCTGTTGCGGTGCACCGACCGCGGCGCCCAGTCGCCCTTGCGCACTTCGTCGAGCATGGAGCCGCGGATGCGGATGCCGGCGAAGGTTTCGAAGCTGGCACCCTTGCTGGAGTCGTATTTACGCGAGGCCTCGAGCAGGCCGATCATGCCGGCCTGGATCAGGTCGTCGACCTGCACGCTGGCCGGCAGACGGGCCAGCAGGTGATAGGCGATACGTTTGACCAGAGGCGCATAGCGCTCGATCAACTGGTGCTGCGAATCCTGCGCCTGCGCCTTGTTGTACATACGAAGTCCAGAAGCTGCTGTCATACGGCGCTGTCTGCCGTCGGTTGCTGCACCAGACGTTCGACGAAAAACTCCAGATGGCCGCGGGGGTTGGCCGGCAGCGGCCAGGTATCGACCTTCTGGGCTATCGCCTTGAACGCCAGGGCGCACTTGGATCGTGGGAAGGCTTCGTAGACGGCGCGCTGCTTCTGCACGGCCTTGCGCACGCACTCGTCGTAGGGCACGGCGCCGACGTACTGCAGGGCGACGTCGAGGAAGCGATCGGTCACCTTGGTCAGCTTAGCAAAGAGGTTGCGCCCTTCCTGCGGGCTGTGGGCCATGTTGGCCAGCACGCGGAAGCGGCTGATGCCGTGGTCGCGGTTGAGCAGCTTGATCAGCGCGTAGGCATCGGTGATCGAGGTCGGCTCGTCGCACACCACCACCAGGATCTCCTGGGCGGCACGGACGAAGCTGACCACCGCATCGCCGATGCCGGCGGCGGTGTCGATCACCAGCACGTCGAGATTCTCGCTGATCTCGCTGAACGCCTGGATCAGCCCGGCGTGCTGCATCGGCGAGAGGTTGACCATGCTCTGCGTGCCGGACGCCGCCGGCACGATGCGGATGCCGCCCGGCCCCTGCAGCAGCACGTCGCGCAGGTCGCACTCGCCGCTGATCACATCGGCCAGGGTGCGCTTGGGCGCCAGCCCCAGCAGAACGTCGACGTTGGCCAGGCCGAGGTCGGCGTCCATCAGCATCACCCGCCGACCGAGATCGGCCAGGGCCATGGACAGATTCACCGACACATTGGTCTTGCCGACGCCACCTTTGCCGCCGGTCACCGCGATCACCTGTACGGGATGCATACCCATGTTTTCTACACACCTTGTCTAACTTCGACTTGGCCATCCGGCCGTTCACTCCGGCGACGGCGTCGCCCGAGGGTGCAACATTCTCTTCTCGCTGCCTCAGCCGGCGCGTCGCGCCGGGCTCTGGTAGAGCCCGGCGAACAGCTGCGCCATGGCGTCCTCGCTCGGCTCCTCGGCGGCCTGCAGGCCCACCGCGCGGCTGACCAGTTGGTGGCTGCGCGGCACCTGCAGATCGTCCGGAATCCGCGGGCCGTCGGCGACATAGGCTACCGGCAGATGCTGGCTTATAGCCAGACCTAAAGCCTCGCCCAGGCTGGCGGCTTCGTCCAGCTTGGTCAGTATGCAGCCTGCCAGGCCGCAGCGCTTGTAACTATGGTAGGCGGCCTTGAGCACTTGGCTCTGGCTGGTGGCCGCCAGGACCAGGTAATTCTTCGCCTGCAGGCCGCGCGCCGCCAGGCTCTCCAGCTGCAGGCGCAGCGCCGGGTCGTTGCCCGGCAGACCGGCGGTGTCGATCAGTACCACGCGTTTCTTCGCCAGTGGCGCCAGGGCCTGCAGCAGCGACTGGCCAGGGTCGACCTGGGTCACCGACACGCCGAGGATGCGGCCCAGGGTCTTGAGCTGCTCCTGCGCGCCGATGCGATAGCTGTCCATGCTGACCAGGGCGACCTGCTGCGCGCCGTGCTTAAGCACGTAACGGGCCGCCAGCTTGGCCAGGGTGGTGGTCTTGCCCATGCCGGCGGGGCCGACCAGGGCGATCACCCCACCCTCTTCCAGCGGCTCGATTTTCGGCGTCTTGATCGCGTGGGCCAGGTAGGCCAGCAGCATGCGCCAAGCCTGGCGCGGCTCGGCGACGTCAGCGACCTTGTTCAGCAGCGCCTGCGACAGCTCGGCGGACAGGCCCATGCGCTGCAGGCGGCGCCAGAGGTTGGCCTGTTGCGGGCGGCGGGTCTGCAGCTGGCCCCAGGCGATGGAGCCGAGCTGCATTTCGATCAGTTCGCGCAGGCCGTGCAGTTCGAAGCGCATGGCGTCCAGCGCGCGCGGATCGACCGCAGGCTGCGCCGGCGCCGGCGCCGGCTCGGCCGGGCGCTGCGGCTTGACCGGGGTGGCCGGCAATTCCGGCGCCACCAGCGACTCGTTGGCGAACAGCTGGCGATCCTTGCCGGCGTCCTGCTCGGCACGGGTGGCCAGTTCGGCCTGGGCGCTGGCGATGCGCGCCTGGGTCTTGCGCAGCTCGGCTTCCAGGGCCGGGTTCGGCCGTACCGGCGCCGGCGTCACCTGGTAGTCCAGCGCGGCGGTCAGCTCAACGCCGCCGGCCACCCGGCGATTGCCGATGATCGCGGCATCGGCGCCCAGCTCGTCTCGCACCAGTTTCATGGCGGCCCGCATATCGGCGGCGAAGAAGCGTTTGACCTGCATGACCCTTTACCTCAGTTCTGGCCCACAGTGGCGACTATGGTGACCTGCTTGTTGTCCGGAATTTCCTGGTAGGCCAGCACGTGCATGCTGGAGACCGCCAACCGCGCGAAGCGCGACAACATCGCCCGAATCGGCCCGGCCACCAGCAGGATCACCGGCTTGCCGAGCATTTCCTGGCGCTGCGCCGCTTCCACCAGGGAACGCTGCAGCTTCTCGGCCATGCCCGGTTCGAGGAGGATGCCATCCTCGCTGCCCTGACCGGCCTTCTGCAGGCTATTGAGCAATATCTGTTCCAACCTGGGCTCGAGGGTGATCACAGGCAGCTCCGGCTCTAGTCCCACGATGCTTTGCACGATGGCGCGGGCCAGCGACACACGAACGGCGGCGACCATCGCGGCGGGATCTTGACTCTTCGGCGCGACGTTGGCGATCGCCTCGGCGATGGTGCGGATGTCGCGCACTGGTACCTGCTCCTGCAGCAGCGCCTGCAGCACCTTGAGCAGGGTCGACAGCGACACCAGCCCCGGCACCAGTTCCTCGGCCAGCTTCGGCGAGCTCTTGGCCAGCAGCTGCATGAGCTGCTGCACTTCCTCGTGCCCCAGCAGCTCGTGGGCGTGCTTGTGCAGGATCTGGTTGAGGTGGGTGGCGACCACGGTGCTGGCGTCGACCACGGTATAGCCCAGCGACTGCGCCTGGTCGCGCTGGCTGGGGTCGATCCACACCGCCTCCAGGCCGAACGCCGGATCCTTGGCGGCGATGCCGTTGAGCGGGCCGAACACCTGGCCGGGGTTGATCGCCAGCTCGCGGTCCGGGTAGACCTCGGCCTCGGCCACGCTGACGCCCATCAGGGTCAAGCGGTAGGCGTTGGGCGCCAGGTCGAGGTTGTCGCGGATATGCACCGAGGGCATGAGAAAGCCCATCTCCTGCGACAGCTTCTTGCGCACCCCCTTGATCCGCGCCAGCAGCTGCCCCCCCTGGTTGCGATCGACCAGCGGAATCAGCCGGTAGCCGACCTCCAGGCCGACCATGTCCACCGGGGTGACGTCGTCCCAGCCCAGCTCCTTGACCTCCTGCGCCTTCTGCGCCGGCAGCAGCTCCTGCTGGCGCTGCACTTCCCTGACCTCCTCTTCCTTGGTCTTGCGCTGCTTGTTGGCGATCCAGTAGGCGGCGCCGGCGGCCACCAGGCCCAGGCTGATAAAGGAGAAATGCGGCATCCCGGGCACCAGGCCCATGGTGATCATGATCGCCGCCGCCACCGCCAGCGCGCGCGGCGAAGCGAACATCTGCCGATTGACCTGGGCGCCCATGTCCTCGGAGGTGGACACCCGGGTCACCATCACCGCGGCGGCGGTGGACAGCAGCAGGGAGGGAATCTGCGCCACCAGGCCGTCGCCGATGGTCAGCAGGGTGTAGACCTTGCCCGCCTCGGCGAACGGCAGGCCGTGCTGCAGCACGCCGATGGCGATACCGCCGATCAGGTTGATGAACAGAATCAGCAGACCGGCGATGGCGTCGCCGCGGACGAACTTGCTGGCACCGTCCATCGAGCCGTAGAAATCGGCCTCCTGGGCCACCTCGCTGCGGCGCTTCTTGGCCTCGGCCTGATCGATCAGGCCGGCGTTGAGGTCGGCGTCGATGGCCATCTGCTTGCCGGGCATGGCGTCCAGGGTGAAACGCGCGCTGACCTCGGAGATGCGCCCGGCGCCCTTGGTGACCACCACGAAGTTGATGATCATGAGGATGGCGAACACCACGATACCAACTACGTAGTTGCCGCCGATCACCACCTCGCCGAAGGCCTGGATCACCTGCCCCGCAGCACCGTGGCCCTCGTGGCCGTTGAGCAGCACCACGCGGGTCGAGGCGACGTTCAGCGCCAGACGCAGCAGGGTGGCCGCCAGCAGGATGGTGGGGAAGACGGCGAAATCCAGCGGTCGCAGGGCGTAGATGCTGACCAGCAAGACGACGATGGACAGGGCGATGCTGAAGGTGAACAGCACGTCGAGCAGAAAGGGCGGGATCGGCAGCATGACCATGCCGAGCATGACCAGCAGCAGCAGCGGGATACCCAGGTTGCCGTGGCGCAGACCCGCCAGGTTGCTGCGTACCTCTCCAATGATTTGTGCGCGATCTACTGCCACGTCCCTACCCCAGCCGATTCAATCTTTTGACGCGAAACTGCGCCCTGCTGGGGTAATGGCAAGAAGCGTTCCAGAAAGGTAGCGGCAAGCTACAAGCACGTAACACTTCCCGACCGCCAACTCCGCTCCTGTTGGGCTTCGCTGCGCTCAGCCCAACCTACCGATCCTTGGCGCGCACGGCGCACCCTAGGAGTCGCGGCGCAGGTCCGGCGGGATCGGCAGGTCGGACAGCGGCCCCGGGCGCTTGCCCTTGCCGGCCTGGTACTGGCGCAGCTGGTAGACGTAGGCCAGCACCTGAGCCACCGCCAGGTACAGGCCGGCAGGAATTTCCTGCTCCAGCTCGGTGGAGTAGTACACCGCCCGCGCCAGCGCCGGCGACTCCAGCAGCATGACCCGGTGCTCCTGGGCGATCTCGCGGATCTTCAGCGCCAGGAAGTCGCCGCCCTTGGCCAGCAGCACCGGCGCGCCGCCCTTGTCCGGGTCGTATTTCAGCGCCACGGCGAAGTGGGTCGGGTTGGTGATCACCACGTCGGCCTGCGGCACCGCCTGCATCATGCGCCGCTCGGCCATCTCGCGCTGCAGCTGGCGGATGCGCCCCTTGACCTCGGGCTTGCCCTCGGTGTCCTTGTACTCGTCGCGCACCTCCTGCTTGGTCATCTTCAGCTTCTGCTTGTGACTCCACAGCTGGAACGGCACATCCACCGCAGCGATCAGGATCAGCCCGCAGGACAGCCACAGCGCGCTCCAGCCGACGACTTTGAGGCTGTGCAGGATGGCCGGCTCGAGCGGCTCGTTGGCGATGGCCAGCAGGTCGTCCTGATCCACCGCCAGCACCACCAGCGCCACCGCCAGGATCACCAGGAACTTGGCCAGCGCCTTGACCAGCTCCACCAGCGCCTGCACCGAGAACATCCGCTTGAGCCCGGCCAGCGGGTTCATCCGGCTGGCCTTGGGCTGCAACGCCTCGGCGGAGAACAGCCAGCCGCCGAGGGCGATGGGGCCGATCACCGAGGCGATCAGCAGGGCGATGAAGAACGGCTGCAAGGCCAGCAGCGCATGCTTGCCGGAGGCCAGCAGGTACTGCGCCATGCTGCCTTCGCTCATCAGCACCTCGCGCGGCAGGCTGAAGTTGCCGCGCATCAGGTCGAGCATCACGTTGCCCATGTAGGCGCCGAAGACGATCAGCGCCACGGTGCCGGTGAGGGTCACCGCCAGGGTGTTGAGCTCCTTGGAGCGGGCGATCTGGCCCTTCTTGCGCGACTCTTCGAGCCGCTTACTGGTGGGTTCCTCGCTTTTGTCGGCGCCGCTTTCGCTCTCGGCCATGGCCTCTCCTCAACGCACCTGGGCGAATTCGCCCAGCTGCTGCAGGGCCTCGCTGGCCAGCGCCTGGAACAGGCTGCCGAAATCGGACAGGCCGACCCAGAAGATCACCAGGCCCAGGGCCAGGGTCAGCGGAAAGCCGATGGAAAAGATGTTCAGCTGCGGCGCGGCGCGGGTCATCACGCCGAAGGCCAAGTTGATGATCAGCAGCGCGGTGACCACCGGCAGGGTCAGCAGCAGGCCGGCGCCGATCACCCAGCCGAGCTTGCCGGCCAGCTCCCAGTAGTGATTGACCATCAAGCCCTGCCCCGACGGCAGGGTGACGAAACTTTCCGCCAGGATCTCCAGCACCACCAGGTGGCCGTTGATCGCCAGAAACAGCAGGGTCACCAGCATCAGCATGAACTGGCCGAGCACCGGCACCGAGACGCCGTTGGTCGGGTCGACCATGGAGGCGAAGCCCAGGCCCATCTGCATGGCGATGATCTGCCCGGCCACGGCGAACAGGTGGAAGAACAGCTGCAGGACGAAGCCGAACATGGCGCCGATCAGCACCTGCTCGGCGATCAGCAGAATGCTGCGCAGGCTCAGCGCATCGACCTGCGGCAACGGCGGCAGGGTCGGCACCAGCAGCACGCTGACCGCCAGGGCCAGGTACAGGCGCACGCGCATCGGCACCAGCTGGGTGCCGATGATCGGCATGACCATGAACATGGCGGCGATGCGAAACAGCGGCAGGAGGAACTGGCCGACCCAGCCGCCGATCTGTTCGTTGCTCAGCTCCAGCATTCGCGCCTCAGAGCTCGTGCAGAAAACGTCGCGAGCGAAGGCAGGTCGCGTTTCGCCTGCGCGCAGCAAGCGCAGTGTATTGAAATACATGAGCATTGCGAGCACAGCCGAAGCGCGAGATGCCGAGCGCAGTAGATTTGCTCATGAGCTCTCAACCGATCAGGTAGGGAATGTTCTGAATCAGGGTCTGGGTGTACTCCATCAGCTGGCGTACCAGCCAGGGCCCGGCCCAGATCAGCGTCAGTAGCATCACGATCAGACGCGGCAGGAAGCTCAGGGTCTGTTCGTTGATCTGCGTGGCGGCCTGGAACATCGCCACGATCAGGCCGACCACCAGGCTCGGCACCACCGCCAGGCCGACGATCAGCACGATCAGCCAGAGCGCTTCGCGAAACAGGTCTACCGCGATCTCGGGAGTCATCAGAGCCTCGCTACAGAGTGCCGAAACTGGCCGCCAGGGTGCCCATGATCAGCGCCCAGCCGTCGACCAGGACGAACAGCATGATCTTGAACGGCAGCGAGATGATCAAAGGCGACAGCATCATCATGCCCATGGCCATGAGGATACTGGCCACCACCATGTCGATGATCAAAAACGGGATGAAGATCATGAAGCCGATCTGGAATGCGGTCTTCAGCTCGGAGGTGACGAAGGCCGGCACCAGGATGGTCAGCGGCACGTCCTCGACGCCATTGAGGTCGGTGCGCTTGGACAGGCGCACGAACAGCTCCAGGTCGCTCTCGCGGGTCTGCGCCAGCATGAAGTCGCGGATCGGCCCCTCGGCCCGGGTCAGCGCCTCCTGGGCGACGATCTCCTCGTTGAGGTAGGGCTGCAGCGCGTCGCGGTTAATCCGGTCGAATACCGGCGCCATGATGAACAGGGTGAGAAACAGCGCCAGGCCGACCAGGATCTGGTTCGATGGCGTCTGCTGCAGACCCAGCGCCTGGCGCAAGATGGAGAACACGATGATGATGCGGGTGAAGCTGGTCATCAGCATGACGAACGCCGGGATGAAGCTCAGCGCGGTCATGATCAGCAGGATCTGCAGGCTGACCGAATACTCCTGCTGGCCTTCGGCGTCGGTGGACAGGGTGATGGCCGGGATCGACAGCGGGTTGCCGCCCTGCTGGATCAGCGAACTGCCGAGCGGCGGATCTTCGGCGTAGGCCAACGAGGCGCCCAGGCTCAGCAGCAGCACCAGCAACAAACGCAACATCAGGATTTGTCCTTCTGATCCTTGCCCAGCAGCTCCATCAGGCGCTGGGCGAACTCCGGCGTGGCCGGCTCGGCGTCGGCCAGGTGCACCGGCTCCTTGAGCACGTGCAACGGGGTGATGCGCCCGGCGGACAGGCCGAGCAGGATCTGCTCGCTGCCCACCTGCACCAGCACCAGGCGGTCGCGCGGACCGAGCGACTGACTGGCCAGCAGCTTGATCACCTGGCCGCCGCGCGGCGCCAGTTGCTGCACCCGGCGCAGCAGCCAGGCGAGCAGGAAGATCAGGCCGATCACCAGCAGCAGGCCGAGCAGCAACTGGCCGAGCTGGCCGGCCATATCGCTGCCGGCCAGCGGCGTCGTCGCCTGGCCGGCGGGCTCGGCGGCCAGGGCAGCCATGGGCAGGGCCAACGGCAGGACGAGGAATCGATTCATGGTCAGCGCAGCTTCTTGATGCGTTCGCTGGGGCTGATCACGTCGGTCAGGCGGATGCCGAACTTCTCGTTGACCACCACCACCTCGCCGTGGGCGATCAGGGTGCCGTTGACCAGCACGTCGAGCGGCTCGCCGGCCAGGCGGTCGAGCTCGATCACCGAGCCCTGATTGAGCTGCAGCAGGTTGCGGATGGTGATGTCGGTATTGCCCACTTCCATGGAGATCGACACCGGAATATCCAGGATCACGTCTAGGTTGGGCCCTTCCAGACCGACCGGCAGATTGCTGGAGGGCGGCGCGCTGCCGAATTCCTCCATTGGCGCGCGCGGCGCCGCAGGCTGAGCGGCGCCCTGCGCCGCCAGCATGGCGTCGATGTCGTCCTGACCGGCATCGCCGGCCTCGGCCAGCGCCGCGGCCCACTCGTCGGCCAGCGCCTGCTCCTCGGGGCTGGTGTTCTCTTCAGTTGCCATCGTCTTTCCTCGCCTGGCTCAATGGGGTTGCCAGCGCCGTCAGCGCTGACGTTCGATCGGCTCGAGCACCTGCAGGGCCAGATTGCCCTTGTGTGCGCCGAGCTTGACCTTGAAAGTCGGCACGCCGTTGGCGCGCATGATCACGTTGTCCGGCAGCTCCACCGGGATCACGTCGCCCGGCTGCATGTGCAGGATGTCGCGCAGCTTGAGCTGGCGCCGCGCCACGGTGGCGGCCAGCGGCACGCTGACGTCGAGGATGTCCTCGCGCAGGGCCTTGATCCAGCGCTCGTCCTGGTCGTCGACGTCGGACTGAAAGCCGGCGTCGAGCATCTCGCGGATCGGCTCGATCATCGAATAGGGCATGGTGATGTGCAGGTCGCCGCCGCCGCCGTCCAGCTCGATATGGAAGGTGGACACCACGATGACTTCACTCGGGCTGACGATATTGGCCAGCGCCGGGTTGACCTCCGAGTTGACGTACTCGAAGTTGATGTCCATCACCGCGTGCCAGGCCTCGCGCAGGTCGACGAAGGCCTGGTCGAGCACCATGCGCACCACACGCAGCTCGGTGGGGGTGAACTCGCGGCCCTCGATCTTGGCGTGACGGCCGTCGCCGCCGAAGAAGTTGTCCACCAGCTTGAACACCAGCTTGGCGTCGAGGATGAACAGGCCGGTGCCGCGCAATGGCTTCATCTTCACCAGGTTGAGGCTGGTCGGCACGTAAAGCGAATGCACGTACTCGCCGAACTTCATCACCTGCACGCCACCGACCGCCACGTCCGCCGAGCGGCGCAGCAGGTTGAACATGCTGATGCGGGTGTAGCGGGCGAAGCGTTCGTTGATCATCTCCAGGGTCGGCATGCGCCCGCGGACGATGCGATCCTGGCTGGTCAGGTCGTATTGCTTGACGCTGCCCGGTTCGGCGGCGTCCTCGGTATCGACCAGGCCGTCGTCGACGCCATGCAGCAGCGCGTCGATCTCGTCCTGGGACAGCAAGTCTTGCACGGCCATGTTCGCTCCCGGCTACTGCAATACGAAGTTGGTGAACAGCACCTGCTCGACCACGGTGCCGCCGGTTTCCTGCTGGGCCAGTTCCTGCACGCTGGCCAGCGCCTGCTGCAACAGCATCTCCTTGCCCAGTGCGCTCTGCAGGGCGGCGAAATCCTGGCCGGCGAGCAGCATCACCAGGCGGTTGCGCAGCACCGGCATGTGCACCTTGAGCTTGTCCAGGCCGGCGGCGTCGCGGCTCATCAGGGCCATGCTGACCTGCAGGTAGCGGGTACGTCCCTGGTAGTTGAAATTGACCACGAAGGCCGGCATCAGCTCCTGGTACAGCGCCGCCTGACGCACCGGCGCCGCGCTGGCGGACGCCGCCGCGGGTTCGGCATCCGCGGCCTTGTCGCCCTTGCTGAGGACGAACCAGGTGCCACCGATGGACAGGCCAACGGCCAGCAACAGGGCCAGCACTATCAATACGATGAGCTTCAGCTTGCCCTTGCCGGCCCCCTGGTCGTCGCCGGTCGCCGTGTCTTTCTTAGCCATGCCAATAATCCGTCACTGTCGGAGTTCTTTCCGCTTTCAGGGGGTTGAGAGCAAGTGTTATGCCAGCCTAGCGGCTCGCTTGTCTAACTCTGGGCTGCGGATTTAACAGCGGTGCGCGCCGGCTGTCATCCAAAATGCGTTCGCCCGGGAGGCCGGCAGGCCGCCCGGGCGAATGCGAGGCTGGCGAAACAGGCCCGGCGACCGGGCTCAGGCGTAGTAATCCACCAGGCCCAGGCCTGCGCTCAAACGCTCGCTGCGCAGCTCCTGCGCAGCGCTCGGCAACGACTCGTCCGAGGCCAGCCGGTCGTCGCCGCCGCTGGCGCCGCCACGCCCGCCTTCGCCCTGGCCCTGCCAGCCGCGGCTGAGCGACTGATCCGAGACGTTGGCATCGGCCAGGTTCATGCCCTGCTGGGCGAACAGTTCACGCAGGCGCTGCATCTGCCCTTCCAGGGCTTCGCGCACTCCGGCGTTAGGGCTGGCGAAGGTCACCTGCGCCTGGTCCTGGGACAGGTTCACCCGCACCTCCAGACGGCCCAGTTCGGCCGGATCGAGCTGGATCTCGGCCGACTTGAGGTTCTGGCTGGACAGCCACATGACCCGATCCACCACCGCCTCGCTCCAGCCGCCCTGCTGCATCGCCACCGGCTGCCCGGGCACCAGCGGCAGACGCGGCGCCGCCCCGGTCTGCTGGTTGAGCGCCTGGGTCAGGGCGTTGAGCTTGCTGACGAACTGATCCGGGCGGTTGGGCTGCACGCTGTCCTTGAGGCTGTCCAGGGCATCCTTGGCGAGATCGTCCAGCGGCAGCTCCAGACCCGGCTCCTCGCCGGGCTTGGCCTTCTCCTCGCCCTTGCCCATCGCCGCCATGGCCGCGGCGAAATCGCTGCCGGTGGCGAGTCGCGTGCCCTTGCCCGCCGCCTCCTTGCCCAGCTCTACCTGGCCCTCCTCCTCCGGCGCCTGCTGCAGCAGGGCCAGCGGATCGAGCGCCTCCGTCTCCAGCGCCGGCTCGCCGCCCTCGCCCTCGCCATCGGCGTTGGCGTCGGCCATGCCGGCAACCGCCAGGGCGGATGCCGGCAGCGCCTCGCCCGTCGGCGCAGCCTGCGCGGCCTGCGCCTGGATCCCACCCAGGGCCATGGCCAGCAGCGGATCGAGTTCCGCGGGCGTCTCGCCCTCGGCCGGCAAGGAATTGCCGTCCGCGGCAACGTCCGGCTGCTCGGCGGCAGCCTCGGCGCTGGCCGCCGGCTCGCCGCTGACGCCGGCCGGGCGCTCCTCGCCAGGCGTGGCCGCGCCGCCGGCACGTTCGCCGGGCTTGGCCTGGCGCTCCTTGGCGTACACCTCGGCGAAGCTGGAGGCCTCGTTCTTGCTGGGCTCCGGCGCTTTCGCCGGCGGCTTCGCTTTGCTCTTTACCTCAGGCGTGGCCTGCAGGCGTAGATCGGGCATCGCGGACATGGACGCTCTCCGTCTGATGGGTCGTGACGGTGTCAGAGCAAAGGCTGGGCCAAGTCGGGGAAAAATCTGCAGAGGCAGGGCGGTCGCGCGCGACTCAGACGCGATAACGCTGGCGCTCGGACTTAAACAGGATGCGCACTATGGCGAACTCGCGCTCGATCTGCTCGATCAGCGCCGGCGCCAGCTCCAGCGCCTCGCGGCGACCGGCGTCCTCGAGCTGCTTGCACAGCCCGGCCAGCAGCACCGCCCCCATGTTGCTGCAGCTGCCCTTGAAGCTGTGCGCGGCCAGGCGCAGCCCCTGGGCATCGGCCTCGCGCTCGGCCTGGCGCAGCAGGCGCAGGCGCTCCTCGGAGTCGGCGACAAAGGTATCGAGCAGAATCGGGTACTCGTCTTCCATGACGTCCTGCAGGGCAGCCAGGACGGCATCGTCGAGGTGGATATCGGACACCGGGTCACTCCCTGAACAACAAGGCTGGGATTATGCCCCAGCGGACCAGCAAAACTCCACGCTGACGCCCTGGCCGTCGGCGCTGCAGACAAAGCCATCGCTCAACTCGCGCACCAGCGCCAGACCGCGCCCGCACAGGGCCTCGTCCTGCAGCGCGGCCACGGCGGCCGGATCGAAGCCCGGCCCGCTGTCCTCGACCCGCACGATCAGCCGCCCGCCGCCGGCCTGCGGCAGCAACTGCAGGTGAAAGCGCACGTAGCCGTCGCTCAGCGCCGCCAGGCGCAGGCGCCGCTGCCGGTAGTACTCGGCGAAGCCGCGGGCATCCTGCTTGAGCGCCGAGTCCAGGCCCATCACACCGTGTTCCAGGGCGTTGGAATAGAGCTCGGCGAGCACGGTGTACAGCTCGCCGCCGCGCGGCCGCAGCGCCTGCACGTCGAGCAGCAGCTGCAGCAGGAAGGGCAAGGGATTGAAGTGGCGCAGGCTCTGCGCGCGAAACTCGAAGCTGGCCGACCAGTCCAGCGGGCTGCTCTGCCCGCTGTCGGCGAAGGCCAGCGGGCGTGGCCGTGCGGCGTCCTCGGCGAGGCCGACCTGGAGCATGCTGACGTCGTCCTGGACCTCGCCGCGAAATTCCAGCAGCGCCTGCTGGATCTCCTCGAACAGTGCCTGCGGCTGGCGGTTGGCGTCGAGCAGCGCCAGCAGACGCGCCTCGCCGAACAGCTGACCCTGCTGGTCGCAGGCCTCCAGCACGCCGTCGGTGAGCAGGAAGATGCGGTCGCCCGCGGCCAGCGGATAGACCTCGCAGCGGTCGCTGAAGGCCGCCGGCTCGAGAATGCCCAGCGGCAGATGACGCGACACCAGGGGCTGGCGCGAGCGGCCATCGCCGTGCAGCAGATGGCCGTCCGGCAGGCCGCCGTTCCACACCTCGAGCAGGCCGCGCTGGCTGCTGATGTTGAGCAGAGTGGCGCAGCAGAACACGCCCACCGGCAGGATGCGTTTGAGCTTGGCGTTGATCTCGCGGAGTATCTCGGCCAGGGCATGGCCCTTGGCGGTCATGCCGTAGAACACCTCGGCCAGCGGCATGGCGCCGATGGCCGCCGGCAGGCCGTGGCCGGTGAAGTCGCCGAGCATCACGTGCATGCCGCCGGAGGGCTTGTAGGCCGCCAGCAGCAGGTCGCCGTTGAACAGCGCGTAGGGCGACTGCAGGTAGCGGATGTTCGGCGCATCCAGGCAACCGGAGTGCGCCACCTTGTCGAACACCGCCTTGGCCACCCGCTGCTCGCGCAGCAGGTGCTCGTTGTGCCGGGCGATCAGGTCGCGCTGCTGCAGCACGGTGTCCTGCAGGCGGCGCAGGCGATCCATGGCGCCGATCTTGGCCGCGAGTATCACCCGGTTGTAGGGCTTGGCGAGAAAGTCGTCGCCGCCGGCCTCCAGGCAGCGCACCAGCGCTTCGCCTTCGGTCAGCGAGGTGAGGAAGATGATCGGCACCAGCGCCTCGCCGGCCTGCTGCTTGATCCGCCGCGCCGCCTCGAAACCGTCCATCACCGGCATCAGCGCATCCATCAGCACCAGCTGCGGGCGCTCCTGCTCGAACAGCGCGACCGCCTCCAGGCCGTTGCTGGCGGTGAGCACCCGGTGGCCCTGGCGACTGACGATGGTCGACAGCAGCATGCGATCGGCCGCGTTGTCCTCGGCGATCAGGATCGACAGGCGCTCGGCCATGGTCAGTTGATCTGAAACAGCTGCTCGAAGTTGGAGATCGCCAGGATCTTGCGCACATCGCTGCTGCAGTTGAGCAGGCGGATCTGCGCTGTGTCGCCGCCGGCGTGATCGCGCAGCAGCAGGAGCATGCCCAGCGCCGAGCTGTCCAGGTAGCTGGTGCCCTGCAAGTCGACCAGGTAGCGCCTGGGGGTGATGTTGACGCGCTCGTAGGCGTCGCGAAATTCCTGGTGGGAGGCGAAGTCGAAACGTCCTCGAATCGCGATGGTCAGCTCTTGCCCGTCGGCCGACGGCTGCGAGGTGATGGCCATGTCCTGCTCCTTTGTCGAGACCTTGCCTGATTGGCGGCATACGCACCCAAGGTGTAGCACCTGCCCTGCCCCACGACAACCCGTCTTCAGGGCTCGCCGCGGTCGATTAGGCGCTGCGCCAGCTCGTCGAGCAGCTTCTGCTCGCGCTTGTCCTCGGCCAGCCGCGCCTCGTCGATATAGCGCTGCACCAGCTTGCGCAGCCCCTCCAGGCGCGCGTAGCGTTGCTGCCAGACGGCGCGCACCTTCTCCAGGTTGGCGCGGTGCCAGTCGAGGCTCTGGTGCTGCTGGCCGATGGCCGTTTCCAGTTGTGAAAGAAAGCGCTGGTAGTTCATCAGCCATTGCCCGGAGACGCCCTTGCTGCCCTCGCTGATCCACTGCTGCTGGTAGTCGCCGCGAAAGCGCTCCAGCTCGCCCAGCTTGGCCTCGGCCTGGCTCACCAGCCCCTGGCAATGGCCGAGCTGGCGCGCCGCCTCGCGCTCGGCCTTCTCGGCCATGTCCACCACCGGCGCCAGGCGCGCCGCTCGACTCGCCGCCATGGCTTAGGCCTTGTTCGCCGCCGGGTTGAAGATGGCCGCCAGCTGCCGGCTGCTGCCCTCCAGCGGTTCGCTGTCGTGCAGGCCCTGGCGCAGGTACTGGGCCATCTGCGGCTGGCGGGCGATGGCCAGGTCGGTGTCGGCGTCGCCGCCCGGCACGTAGGCGCCGACGCTGATCAGGTCGCGGCTCTGCTGGTAGCGCGACCACAGCTGCTTGAAGCGCTGCGCCTGCTTGAGATGCTCGGGCGACACCACCTGCGGCATCACCCGGCTGATCGAGGCTTCGATGTCGATGGCCGGATAATGGCCCTCCTCGGCCAGCCGTCGCGACAGCACCAAATGGCCGTCGAGCACGCCGCGGGCGGCGTCGGCGATCGGGTCCTGCTGGTCGTCGCCCTCGGAGAGCACGGTGTAGAAGGCGGTGATCGAACCGCCGCCGGCCTCGGCGTTGCCGGCACGCTCCACCAGCTTGGGCAGCTTGGCGAACACCGACGGCGGGTAGCCCTTGGTCGCCGGCGGCTCGCCTATGGCCAGGGCGATCTCGCGCTGGGCCTGGGCGAAACGGGTCAGCGAATCCATCAGCAGCAGGACGTTCTTGCCCTTGTCGCGGAAGTATTCGGCGATGCGCGTGCAGTACATGGCCGCGCGCAGGCGCATCAGCGGCGCGTCGTCGGCCGGCGAGGCGACCACCACCGAGCGCTTGAGGCCCTCCTCGCCGAGGATCTCGTCGATGAACTCCTTGACCTCGCGACCGCGCTCGCCGATCAGCCCGACCACGATGATCTCCGCCTCGGTGAAGCGGGTCATCATGCCCAGCAGCACCGACTTGCCGACGCCGGTGCCGGCGAACAGGCCCAGGCGCTGGCCGCGGCCGACGGTGAGCAGGCCGTTGATCGAGCGGATGCCGACGTCCAGCGGCTCGCTGATCGGGTGACGCTTGAGCGGGTTGATGGTCGGCCCGTCCAGCGGCACCCAGTCCTCGGCCTTCATCCCGCCCTTGCCGTCCAGGGCGCGACCGGCGCCGTCGAGCACCCGGCCGAGCATGGAACGGCCCATGGGCAGACGCCCGGCGTCGGGCAGCGGCACCACCCGCGCGCCGGGGGCGATGCCGGCCAGGCTGCCGACCGGCATCAGGTAGATCTTGTTGCCGGAAAAGCCCATCACCTCGGCCTCGACCTGCACCGGGTGATAGCTGTCGCCGTTGACCACCAGGCAGCGGCTGCCAATGGCGGCGCGCAGGCCCTCGGCCTCCAGGGTCAGGCCGACCATGCGCAGCAGACGGCCTTCGAGTATGGGTTGGCTGGGCAGGTGGATGGCCTCGGCGTAGCCGCCCAGGCGCCTGGCGAAACTCACCCGATCAAGGCGCATCGCCGCCATCCAGATCCAGGCTGATATCCGCTTCCGGCGGTTGGGTGATCTGCGCGCGCTGCTGCTCGAACAGCTGCTTGAGCGCCTGGGCCAGGCGGGTCTCGACGCTGGCGTCGATCTGACTGTGCTCCGACTCGATGCGGCAACCGCCGGGCAGCAGGCTGTCGTCCTCGAGGATGCGCCAGCTTTCCTCGTGACGCTCGCGCAGCGCCTTGATGGTCTCGAAATCCTGCGGGTTGACCTGGATGCGCACGTTGTCGGCGCCCATCGGCAGCAATTTGAGCGCCTCGCGCAGCACCTGACGGATCTGGCTGGAGTCGCTGGCCAGCTCGCGCTGGATCACCTCGCGCACCATATGGCTGACCAGGCGCACCAGGGCCACTTCCAGCTGCTGGTCCTGCTCGGCAATGGGCTCGAACAACTGCGCCATCACCTGCTCCAGGCGGCCCAGCTTGAGCGCCAGGGCGGCCTCGGCCTCCTGCTTGGCCTTGAGCTGGCCGGCGTGGAAGCCGTCCTTCTCCCCGGTGGCGAAGCCCTCGTTGTAGGCGTCCTGGCGGATGGCCTCGAGCTCGTCGAGGGTCAGCGGCTTGACGTCCTCTAGCGCCACCTCCTCACTCTGCCCGACGTCCTGCGCCTCGACCTCGGCCTCTGCCGCCACGTCCACCGCCGGTTCGACTTCGGTCGGCGCCTCGCCTGGCGCGTCGAAGCTGGGCAGCGCCCAGCGGTCGAAGGCGCCCAGGTCCTTGGCGCGAATCAGCTCGCTTTCCGACTCCTTGCCCGCCGCCATGACTTAGACCATCTCCTCGCCGCCCTTGCCGCCGAGCACGATCTCGCCGGCCTCGGCCATGCGCCGGGCGATGGTGAGGATTTCCTTCTGCGCCGCCTCGACGTCGCTGACGCGGACCGGCCCCTTGGCTTCCAGGTCGTCACGCAGCAACTCGGCGGCACGTTTGGACATGTTCTTGAACACCTTGTCCTTGATCGCCTCGTCGGCGCCCTTGAGCGCCAGCACCAGCACCTCGGAGGACACCTCGCGCAGCAGCGCCTGGATGCCGCGGTCGTCGACGTCGGCGAGGTTGTCGAAGACGAACATCAGGTCCTCGATCTGCGTCGACAGGTCTTCGTCCACCTCGCGGATCGAGTCCATCAGCTGACCTTCCACCGAGCTGTCGAGGAAGTTCATGATGTCCGCCGCGCGCTTGACCCCGCCCATGGTGGCGCGGGTGGTGTTGGCGCTGCCGGAGAACTGCTTCTCGAGGATCTGGTTGAGTTCCTTGAGCGCCGAGGGCTGCACGGTATTGAGCGAGGACACGCGCAGAATGATGTCCAGGCGCACCTTGTGGTCGAAGTGGCTGAGCACCTCGCCGGCCTGGTCCGGGTCGAGGTAGGCGACGACTATGGCCTGGATCTGCGGGTGTTCGTAGCGGATCACGTCGGCCACCGCGCGCGGTTCCATCCATTTGAGGCTGTCCAGGCCGCTGGTGCTGCCGCCGAGCAGGATGCGGTCGATCAGGTTGCCGGCCTTGTCCTCGCCGAGGGCCGCGGTGAGCATCTTGCGGATGTAGCCGTCGGCACCGACGCCCAGGCTGGTCTGGTCGCCGACTATCTCGACGAACTCGCCCATCACCTGCTCGACCTGCTCGCGATGGATATTGCGCATGCCGGCCATGGCCACGCCGACCCGCTGCACTTCCTTCGGCCCGAGGTGCCGCAGCACCTGGGCGGCGTCGGTCTCGCCGAGCGACAGCAGGAGAATGGCGGCCTTGTCGACCTTGCTCAGCTTGGCGGGGGTACGGTTGTCACTCATCGGCGTTGATCCACTCTTTCACGACCTGGGCGACGCGGCCAGGGTCTTCCGCCACCAGGCTCTTGATCGCGTTCAGTTGCGCATCATACCCCTCGCTGGGACTGGGCAGCAGTATGCTCTGCGGCCCGCCGAGGCTGACCCGATCGTCTGCCAGCTCGCCATCGAGGCCGGCCATCTCGCCCAGTTCGACGTCGCCGCCGGCCAGCGCCTTGCCCTTGCCGCCACCGGTGATGTTGTTGAGCACCGGACGCAGCACCCCGAACACCAGGAGCAGGATGAACAACACGCCGAGCACCTGCTTGACGATGTCCCAGAACCAGGGCTGGGTGTAGAACGGAATGTCCGGAATTTCCTCGCCCAGCGAGGTGGTGAAGGCGGTGTTGATCACGCTGACGCTGTCGCCGCGGCTGGCGTCGAAGCCCACCGAGTCCTGCACCAGGCGGGTGAAGCGCGCCAGATCGTCGGCGCTCCAGGGTACCCGGCTGGTTTCGCCGGTGGCCGGGTCGACGCGCACCTGATCGTCCACCACCACCGCCACCGACAGGCGGCGCAGGCGGCCCTGCTGCTGCTTGGTGTAGCTGATCGAGCGATCCAGTTCGAAGTTGCGGGTGGACTGCTCGCGCTTGTCCGCCGGGTACGGCGCCAGCATCGGCTGACCGGTGGCCGGGTCCATGATCTGCTGGCCGTTGGCATCCACCAGCGGCTGGCCGGCCGCCACCGGACCGGCAGGCGCCGCGGCGGCGGTCGCCTGCTCGGGAGCCGCGGCCGGACCGGGTGGCTGATTGGACAGCGCGCCGGGCACGCCCTGCGGCGGCAGGCTGCTGTGGCGCTGTTCGTTGACCTGCTGCTCGCTGCGCAGCGCCGGCTGGTCCGGGTTGAACATCTCGGAGGTGGATTCCACCGCGCTGAAATCGACGTCGGCGGCCACCTCGGCCTTGTAGCGGCCGGTGCCCAGCACCGGCTGCAGGATGTTGTGCACGCGCTGGGTCAGCAGGCTTTCCATGCGCCGGCTGTAGTCGAACTGCTTGCCGGCCATGCTCAGCTCGGACAGCTCCTGCTGATCGGAGAGCAGGTTGCCCTTCTGGTCGACGACGGTGACCTGGCCCTTGTCCAGTTCCGGCACGCTGGTGGCGACCAGGTTGACGATGGCCATCACCTGGCTCGGCTCCAGGGCGCGGCCCGGATACAGTTCCACCAGCACCGAGGCCGACGGCTTGCGCTCGTCGCGGACGAACACCGAGGCCTTGGGCATGGCCAGGTGCACGCGCGCTGCCTTGACGTTGTTGAGGCTGGAGACCGTGCGCGCCAGCTCGCCTTCCAGACCGCGGCGGTAGCGAGTGGCTTCCATGAACTGGCTGGTGCCCAGGCCCTGCTCGCGGTCGAGAATCTCGAAACCGACGCTGTTGTCGGTCGGCGCCACGCCGGCGGCGGCCAGGCGCATGCGCGCCCGCGCCAGGTCGTCGGCCTTGACCAGCAGCGCGCCGGAGGTGGGCTCCACGGTGTAATCGATGCCCGAGGCGCTGAGGGTTTCCACCACCTGGGTCGCGTCCATGCCGTTGAGGCTGCCGTAGAGCGGACGGTAATCCGGCTGCTGCGACCAGAGCACCACGGCGAAGCCGATGGCCACGCTGGCAGCCAGGCCGACCAGCAGGCCGAGCTGGCGCAGCACCGACATGTCCGCGAGGTTTTCCAGGAAGCTCAGACCCAGCAACGGGCCCTTGGCCTGCGCCGCGTCCGCCTTGGCCGGTACGTTTGCTACTGCTGCTTCAGCCATCAATCAACCCTCAAACCGGCATCTGCATGATGTCTTGATAAGCCTGGACCAGCTTGTTGCGCACCTGGGTCATAGCCTGGAAGGACACGCTGGCCTTCTGTGAGGCGATCATCACGTCGGTGAGGTCCACCCCGCTCTGCCCCATCTCGAAGGCGGTAGCCAGCTTGTTGGAGGCCTGCTGGGTCTCGTTGACCTTGGTCACCGCCTGGCCGAGCATCTCCGAGAAACTCGGCGCGCCCTGCACCGGCTCGCTGACGGCCGGCTTCTGCCGCGCCATCGCCTCGGACTGCATGGCGCGCATTTCCAGCATCAAGCGATTGAATTCAACACCCTGGCTCATGACTTCCTCCACTGCCCGCTTTTTGACACTTGCGGTGCGTTGCAGGGGTAATTGCAACAAGGGTGCCAGAAAAGGCTGCTACAGCCTCAGAGGCTCGGGCAGCAACGAAACGAGGGGGTAGACGAAAGAAGCAGACCCGTCATCCCCGCGAAGACGGGGATCCAGCGGCAATGGAGAAGTCACCAACAATCTCCGACCAAAGATCCCGCCACTGCGGGTTTCGCTCTTCGATTAGACGCAGCTTCCAGGCTCGATTCCATTTCTTGATCGCCTTCTCCCTGGCTATCGCGCTACTCATGCTCTCATGCTGCTCGTACCACACCAGCATCTTCACGCCGTAGCGGCGGGTAAAACCTTCGACAACGTCTTCTCGATGCTGCCAGACTCGCTGAAGCAGATTGGCGGTGACGCCGGTATAGAGCGTGCCATTACGCTGGCTGGCCATGATGTAAACGGCTGGCTGTTTCATGCTGCAGTCCTTTGCAGATTGTGAAAATGCCTGAATGGATAAAGGGCTTCTCAGAGGCCTGTTTTGAATTCATGTTTCAACAGTCACGGGCGTTAAAAATAGTCGTCCACAAAAGTCTCGACAACTTGAACGCTGCTGCTGGATCCCCGCCTTCGCGGGAATGACCTCGAGTTTTCTATCGCCGTCATCCCCGCGAAGGCAGGGATCCAGGCCACCCTATCAGCCGTACCTCCTGCCCCCTGCTCAGCACAGCAAAACTAGCTGGCGTAGAGATAAGCCTCGACGTCCATACCGGCATCGCGCATCTGCGCCAGCTTGTAACGCAGGGTGCGCGGGCTGATGCCCAGGCGTTCGGCGGCCTCCTTGCGGCGGCCGCGCTCGGCACGCAGGGTATCGATGATCACCTGGAACTCGCGGCGGCGCAGGTCCTCGCCCAACGCGCCGGCATCCACCGCACCCGGCGCCTCGACCGCCTGCGGCGAGGCCGCCGGCGCACTGGGCACCACCGCCAGACGCGGCGCCGGGGCCTGCACCGCCTGGCCGATGGGCGCATGCAGGCACAGGTCCTGCGGCTGGATCACGCCGCCCTGCTGGAGGATCAAGGCGCGCTGGATGGCGTTGTCCAGCTCGCGCACATTGCCCGGCCACTGGTGATGCAGCAGGCTCTGCGCGGCGGCCTCGGACAGGCGTACGGGGGACTGATTCATTTTTTTGACGTGCTTGGCCAGCAATCGCTCGGCCAACGGCAGGATATCGGCGGGCCGCTCGCGCAGCGGTCGCCAGGCCAGGGGGAAGACCGACAGGCGATAGTAGAGGTCCTCGCGGAAGCGCCCGGCCGCGACCTCGCCAGCCAGGTCGCGGTTGCTGGTGGCCAGCACGCGGATATCCAGGCTGATCGGCTTGCGCGCGCCGACCCGTTCCACTTCACGTTCCTGCAACACGCGCAGCAGCTTGGCCTGCAGGCCCAGGGGCATCTCGGAAATCTCGTCGAGCAGGATGGTGCCGCCGTCGGCCAGCTCGAACTTGCCCGGCTGCGCCGTCACCGCACCGGTGAAGGCGCCCTTCTCGTGACCAAAGAGCGTGGCCTCGAGCATGTTGTCGGGAATCGCCGCGCAGTTGATGGCGATGAACGGGCCACCGGCACGCGGCGACTGCTGGTGGATATAGCGCGCCAGCACCTCCTTGCCGGTGCCGGACTCGCCGGTGATCATCACCGTCGAATCGCTCTGCGCCACCCGCGCAGCCAGCTCCAGCAGCTGCAGACTGGCCGGCTCCAGCGCCACCGGGCCGTCGCGGTCGCCCGCGCTCAAGCGGCCCAGGGCATGTCGCGCCACCAGCTCCAGCAGGGTACGCGGCTCGAACGGCTTGACCAGGTAATCGGCGGCGCCCTGGCGGATCGCATCCACCGCCCGCTCCACCGCGCCGAAGGCGGTCATCAGCAGCACCGGCAACTGCGGGTAGCGGCCGCGGATCTGCGCCAGCAACTGGTGACCGTCCATGCCCGGCATATTGACGTCGCTGACCACCAGGCCGAACGGCTCCTCGCCCAGGGCGACCAGCGCCGCTTCGGCGCAATCCACCGCGCGGTAGTCATGCCCTCCGAGACACAGGGTATCGGCCAGGGCTTCGCGCAGGGCGCGGTCGTCTTCGACCAACAGAACTTTGGCAGCCATGGGGATCACTCCTGATTCATTCTGGGCGCCACATCGAGCAGCGGCAGGGAAAGGATGGCGCAGGTGCCGCGAGCGACCCGCGATTGCAGCAGCAGCTGACCCTGGTGGGCGCGCGCCACGGCCTTGACCACCGCCAGGCCGAGGCCGGTGCCGGTGGTCTTGGTGGTAAAGAAGGGTTCGCCCAGGCGCGCCAGGGTGGCGGCATCCATGCCCGGGCCGTTGTCGCTGATGCACAGGCGCAGCTGATTGTCGCGGCGATACAGGTGGACCTTCAGCCGCGCCTCGCGCCCGCCCGCCTGGATGGCGTTGTCGATCAGGTTGAGCAGGGTGCCGACCAGAGTGTCGCGGTTGCACAGCAGCTCGCCGGCGCGAACGTCGCACTGCCAACGCACCGTCATGCCGGTCACATGGGGTTCGGCGGCGGCACGCAGGGCGGCGAACAGCGCCTGCGGGCCGAGGCGATCCGGCAACGGCAGCTCGCCACGGGCGAAGATCAGCATGTCGCGCACCTGGTTCTCCAGCTCGTGCAGGCGCTCCTTGAGACGCCCGGCGAAGCGCTGCTGCTGCTCGGCCGGCAGCACCTGCTCGTTGAGGTGGCTGGCGTAGAGCAAGGCGGCGGACAGCGGCGTGCGAATCTGATGGGCCAGGGAAGCGACCATGCGCCCCAGGGCGGAGAGGCGTTCGTGGCGCGACAGCTGATCCTGCAGGCGACGGGTTTCCGTCAGGTCGGTAAGCAGCACCAGCTGCCCCGGCTCGCCATGCAGCGAGCGGGTGGCGATGGACAGGCGACGGCCGTCCTTCATGGAGATCTCATGGCCGTCGTCCTCGCGCGGGGCGAAGTTGCGCGCGATCACCTGGCGCCAGAGCATGCCGACCAGGGGCTGGCCAAGCAACGCGCGCGCCACCGGATTGGCCTCGCGCACCACACCCTGGCCGTCGATCACTATGACGCCGCCCGGCAGCAGGTCCAGCAGGCTCTGCAGGCGATGGGCCAGACGCTCCTTCTCCGCCAGCTCCTGCATGCGCTGGGCGCTGACCAGCGCCAACTGCCCCTTCAGTTCACTGACGCGAGCCTCGAGCAGGCTGTAGGACTCGCTGAGCTGATTGGACATCTGGTTGAACAGGGCGAAAGCCTGCTCCAGACCGGCACGACTGGCTTGCTCGAGCGGCGCCGAAGGGCTCGACTCGACTGGCTCGGAGGGGCGAACGCTTGCTTTCATCTTCTTCTCTCGCACAACGCACCGTCAGAAGACGGTCAGGTGAGAGAGGTTTAGCAATCCCCGTGCCTACTTTTTTAGCTTTATTTTTCAATCACTTGAAAAATAAAGCCGGAGGCTGCGTCAAAGCTCCGGCTTTATCGATCGAGTATCCGCCAGTGGCGGACGGATCAGTGGCGAGTCAATCCTCGTCCTGACCCTCCTCTTCACGACGGCTCATGCCGTACTTGCGCATCTTCTCCACCAGGGTGGTGCGGCGGATACGCAAACGCTCGGCAGCACGCGCCACCACGCCGCCGGCGTCGTCCAGCGCCTGCTGGATCAGGCCCTGCTCCAGATTGCCCAGGTAGTCCTTCAGGTCCAGGCCCTCGGGCGGCAGCATGGCCGGGGTGTCCAGACCCGGCAGACCGGCCATGATCGCCGCACGCTCCTCCAACTCCTCGCGCAGGCTGGCGGCCAGCTGCTCGTCCTCGTCGTCGACGTGACGGAACTTCTTCGGCAGCTCGCCGACGCCGATCACCCCATAGGGATGCATGATCGCCATGCGCTCGACCAGGTTGGCCAGCTCGCGTACGTTGCCCGCCCAGTCGTGGCGACACAGCGACATGATGGCCGCCGAGTTGAAACGGATCGAGCCGCGCTTCTCGTGCTCCATGCGCGAGATCAGCTCGTTCATCAGCAGCGGGATGTCCTCGATACGCTCGCGCAGCGGCGCCATTTCGATGGGGAAGACGTTGAGACGGTAGTACAGATCCTCGCGGAAGCTGCCGTCCTCGATCATCTTCTCCAGGTTCTTGTGGGTGGCGGCGATGATGCGCACGTCGGCGGTCTGCGTCTTGTTGCTGCCGACCCGCTCGAAGGTGCGTTCCTGCAGTACGCGCAGCAGCTTGACCTGCATCGGCAGCGGCATGTCGCCGATCTCGTCGAGGAACAGGGTGCCGCCATTGGCCAGCTCGAAGCGCCCTGCCCGGCTGGTGATGGCGCCGGTGAAGGCACCCTTCTCGTGACCGAACAGCTCGCTCTCCAGCAACTCGGCGGGAATCGCACCGCAGTTGACCGGCACGAACGGCGCTTCGCGGCGCTTGGAGTGATAGTGCAGGTTGCGCGCCACCACCTCCTTGCCGGTGCCGGACTCGCCGAGGATCAGCACGCTGGCCTCGGTGTCGGCCACCTGTTGCATCATCTGCCGCACCTGCTGAATCGCGCGACTGGTGCCGACCAGGCTGCGAAACAGGTTGGGCTCGCGCTGCCGACCGCGGTCGCGGGCCTGGTCGTACATTTCGCGATAGACCTGGGCGCGGTGCAGCGAATCGAGCAGCTTGTTGTAGCTCAGCGGGGTTTCCAGGCTGGCCAGCACGCGCCGACGAAGGTCCTCCGGCCAGTCGCCAGCCGCAGTCTCGCCGATCGTCAGCAGCGGCAGGAACTCGTCCCACCCGACTATCTGCTTGGTCAGCTCGAGCGCACCGCCCTTGGACTCGACCTCGCCCAGCAACACGCTGAGCACGTCGCGACTGGAACTCAGCTCGGTGACCGCGTCCTGCCAGTTCTGACTGCTACAGGCGAGGTGCTCTTCCCCGAGGAAATTCAGAATGATCGCCAGCTCGTGGCGGCGCGCGGCATTGTCGTCAATCAGCAGGATTTTGGTTTCACGCCACATCTTGTGTTTATCTGACTCGAGGAGTGAAGGAAATTGCGCGCCAGATCCTCGGCGCACACCGGCAATTGGCCACTAGTAAAGTCAATATTTTGGATACAGTCAATTTTATGGCGTAATTTTTTTGCTCGCCTATGACCATAGCTAAGCAGCTGTTCGCACAGTCGGGTAGTGGCAACCGATAAAAAGAAGCAGAAAGGAGAAAACGGAAAGAGGGAAACCGAGCCAAACCTGGCGGCTAAGCTCGGTAAAATGCGGCCAAATCAGCCGAACAGCTGGTAAACCTTGGCGCCCTGGCGAGACTGATTGAGCTGCACCAACTCGCCGGCCAGACGCTGCTGCTCGGCCTGACAAACGGTCACCAGCTCACGGTAGAGCGCCAGCAGGTTTTCCATGCTGCCGCGTAGCTGCTCTTCATCACGACTCTCGACCATGGCCGCATCGACCGCCATGCGGCATTGCAGGTCCAGCTCGCCGATGGCCGCCCAGTCCTGCTTGGCCAGGGCGTCGCGCAGGGCCGTGCCGGTCTCCTGCAAACGCTGCACAGATGAACTCATAACCTTCTCCTTCGACGCCACGCCCTTACTGGGCGATGGCATCCCAAGCGGATTTGACCTCGCGCAGCAGCGCGGCCACTTCTTCGAGCAACGCCGGCTCGTTGCTGCGATTGGCCTGCAGCAGTCGCCCGGCCATGTATTCATAGAGACTATCCAGGTTCGCCGCCAGCTCGCCACCCTGGCGGTGATCCAGCGCCTCGCGCAGGCCGCCGACGATGGCGATGCTCTTGCCGATCAACTCCCCCTTCAGCTCCGTCTGACCGCGCTCCATGGCGCCACGCGCCTGGGCGATACGGGTCAGGCCACCCTCCATCAACATCTGAATCAGGCGATGGGGACTGGCCTCGAAGGCCTGGGCTTGAGTATTGACGGTCTGGTACTGCTGGAGGGCCGCCATTGCATTCATCGTCGCTCTCGCTCTGCTGTTTGGCTGATACCTTGGGTATCGGCTCTGGCCAGTAAAGCTTTAGGCGAATTTAACTCGCCGATGCGGGCTCAACCTCAGGGCCGATGGCGTCCCAGGCCTCCTTGATCTGGCTCAACAAGGTCTGCACCTCGTCCAGACTGCGCGGCGTATCGTCCAACGCCACGCCGGCCAGGCGCCGGGTCATATAGTCGTACAAGGCGTCCAGGTTCTCGGCAATTTCGCCGCCCAGGTCCTTGTCCAGCCCGGCCTGCAAAGCACCAATGATGGACAGCGTACTGCCGACAGCCAGGCCGCGAACCTCCGGATTACCCTCGAGCAGGGCATGGCGGGCCAGGGACAGGCGCTCCAGGGCGCCCTGTAGCAATAACTGAACGATACGGTAGGGGCTGACGTCCTGCGCAGTGTTGACCGTTTTGTAGGTGTCGATCGGGTTGCTCATGGCTCAACTGTCCTTCTTGACCACACCGGGCAGGCTGCCCAGGGCCTGCGCCAGGCGATCGCTGGTCTGGTTCAATTGCCCCACCAGCGAGTCCATGGCGTTGAACTGGGCAAACAGGCGGGTCTGCAACTGCTCGATACGGCGATTGAGGGTTTCTTTCTGCTTATCGATGCCACTGATGGTGGTTTGCAGCCCCTTCATTCGCTCATCGAGAATGCCGCCGACTTGCGTATAGCCCTCGATACGCTGCTCAAGGCGCTTCATCAAGCCGCTGTCACCGGTGAAAAAGGCGCCCACTGCGTCGTAGTTATCCTTTAGCGCCGTATCGAGCTTGCCGTCGTCGATCTTCAGGGTACCGTCTTTTTGCGTGGTGATACCCAGGTCGGCAAGGGTGCGCACGGCATCCGCCGACGCACCGCCCGGGTTGACCAACTCGTTGCGCACGCTGCCGAGCAGGGTACGCACGGTAGCATCGCCCACCAGACCGCCGACGACTGGCGGCTTGCCCTCGCCAACCTGGGTGACATTGGTCAACTGATTGGAGGTCGAGACCAACTTGTTGTAGGTATCGACGAACTTCTTGATGCTGCTCTTGACCCCGGCATTGTCCTGGCCGACGGTCACGCTCAACGGCTTGTCTGCTTCGGTCTTGCCGACCAGGGTCAGGGTCACATCGGGGATGGCGTTGCTAATGGTATTGCTGGCGCTGCTCAGGCTCAGGCCGTCGATCTTGAACTCAGCGTTCGAAGCCTGCTCCAGGTAGCCTGCGGCGGAGCCGCTGACCGCGGCGAGCGTCCCCACGGGATTGTCCGGGTCGCTATAGTTGATGCTGCCGATGGCCAGATCAGCGAGCGCGGCATCGGCCGTCTCGATATAGATATCCTTGCCGGCACCGGTTTCCTTGGCGCTGAGCACCAGCCGCGAGGTGCCGCCGGCCGGGTCGTTGACGATATTGGCACTGATGCCCTTGTCCTTCAGCGCTGTATTGAGCTTGTCGCGGATCGCGGCCAGATCATCGCCCGCCTCGATGGCCACATCGACGCCGGCCTCGTCGCCAGCGCCCAGCTTGACCGTCAGTATGCCCGCCCCCGAAGCACTAAAGCTCGAAGCGAGACTCTGGGTCGCCACCTTGCTGGCACTCGCCAGACGCCCGACCTCGACCTGGTAGCTACCGGCCAGGGCAGCGCTGCCGGCACTAGCCGTCAACGCAGTGGTATTGGACGAGGTGGCTGTGCGCTTTTCGAACAACGACGAGTTATTAAGATCCTTGAGCGCCGCCTGCAGTTCGCTCAGGGCGCTCTTGAGCTGGCCCAGGGCGGAAAACTTGGTGGTGGAGGCCTTTTCCAGGCGCGCCAGTTGCGCCTCTTTGGGCGCCCGCTCGGCGTTGACCATCGCACCGACGATGCTGTTGATATCGATGCCGGAGCCAATTCCCGTTATGCCAGCCATAAATTCCACCTCGCCAATGGGTTGACGCGAACACCACGCCAACGCGCAGAATCAGCAATAAACGTACCAGCCCACACGTTCAAGCCTGAGCATTGAACAGCAGGCTGCGCACCTCATCCAGGGTTTCGGCCAGGCGTAGCGCTTCTTCAGAGGGAATCTGACGAATGACCTCGCCCGATACGGCGTCGGTCACCTTGACCACTACCTGTCCAGTCGAGTCGTCCAGGCTGAAATTCAGATTGCGCTGAATACTCTGGGCGAACTCGCGAATGCTGGAGACTGCCTCCTCCACCGGCTGACGCTCGAGGCCCGGCGATTGCGGCAACGCCGTTTGACGCTCTTCCGACCCTTTTTGCAGCGCAACCGGCGCGCCCGCGTCGCTGCGCGCCGCTCTAACGGTTGCGGCGCCGGGTATACCGCCAAGCAGATTGATTTCCATAACTTCACCTCGAATGGCAAAGCGGGGGGTAGCGCAAGCGCTCCCCCCCGTGGTTCACAGCAACCAGCCCCAAGCTTAACGCAGCAGGCTGAGTACCGCCTGCGGCAGCTGGTTGGCCTGGGCCAGGATCGCGGTGCCGGCCTGCTGCAGCACCTGATTCTTGCTCAGGTTGGCGGTTTCGGCGGCGAAGTCGGTGTCCTGAATCCGACCACGGGCCGCAGAAGCGTTCTCCGAAATATTCTGCAGGTTGGAGATCGTGTTCTCGAAACGGTTCTGCTTAGCACCGAGCTCAGCGCGCGAGCTATCGATAAATGTCAGCGCCGAGTCGATGACGTCCAGGGCCTTCTGCGCTCCAATGGCGGTGGTGATATTTATTTTATCGACGGCATCCAACGCACTGACTTGGGCGTTCGCCGCATCCACCGAGGTGTCTGATGCAGTCGAGGTAAAGGACTTGCTGCTGTTCAGCTTGACCGTGCCGATCGCGCGAGTCGAGTCGTTGCCTGCATCGGTCAGAGTGGTCGTATCGACAGCGGCGCCAGTACCGTCGTAGCCATAGGTGCTGACGACAGCTGTTGCACCGGCAGTAGAGTGAGCGAAGCCCTCGATCACGATGTCGTCACCGCGCTCGCTGGTCATCTTCAGGACTCCACCTTCAATCGCCGCACTGATCCCAGTTTGGCCGCTCTGAGTATTGATTTCGGTAGCCAGGGCGCTAAGGTCACTGGTGGTGACGGTGGCACGAATGGTTACAGCCGTGGAGTTGGAACCAGTCAAGTTGAAGGTAACCTGACCGCTAGCAGACAGCGTACCGATGGAAATGGTGTTACGCGCATCGGCCGAGACATTCGTGGTACCGGTCTGAGCATTAATCGCATCGGCGGCGCCCTTAGCGCTCAAGCCCGCGACAGAGATTGCTGTACTGGTACCGGCCGACCCCGCGATAGTCACGGTACCCGCAACGTTGTTCGCCGCCGCCGTTGCCGCAGCCGCAGTGGTTCGACCGAGGCCGACGTTGGCTGCGGTACCCGCCAGGGTGCGAGTGTTATTACCCACGTTGCTTGCCCGGAAGTTCCCCAAAGCCATATCAATGGTTTCAAAGGCATTCGCACCGACCTGGAATTGCTGGGTACCGAAGGTACCGTCGAGGATTTTGCGACCACCGAAGCTGGTGGTATCGGCGATGCGGTTAAACTCCTGCTGCAGCTGGCTGACTTCATCCTGCAGAGCGCGGCGCTCCGTGGAGGAGTTGGAGCCGTTAGCCGACTGCAAAGACAGGTCACGCATACGCTGCAGGATATTGGTGGACTGCTGCAGTGCGCCTTCGGCGGTCTGCGCCAAGGAGATACCGTCGTTGGCGTTACGTACAGCCACACCCAGGCCGTTCACCTGGCTGGTCAAACGGTTGGATATCTGCAAACCGGCGGCGTCGTCCTTTGCGGAGTTGATGCGCGAACCAGTGGAGAGGCGCTGCAGCGAGGTATCCAGCGACTTGGACGAGGAATTCAGGTTGCGCTGAGTGTTCAGGGACGCAATGTTGGTATTGACGGTAAGGGCCATGATGTTGCCTCCAATGGGCTGGTACTCAGATGAGCCGGGTGCTGCGAGCGCTTGGGCGGTCGCCTTGCTCAGGCACCCAGTTACTTCGCATTCGTCTTTTGTATCGGCGTTATCGGTGATGGCTTTAGGCTTTTTTCGCGTTTTTTTGTGGTTTTTTTTTGTGTTTTAAAACAGCTGGTTATGAAATTTTCTGGATCGATGTAGAGGGTTCGCCAAAGGGCTGTCGGATCGGATGGCGATTTGGCGGCTTTAGCGGCCCGGGAAAACCCTGAAACAGTCGGGCGCAGGCAGGACAGCAGCTTTATCGCTGAACGGCGCTTGCGCTGGCCCGAAGGGAAATAATCCAGAGCCGGCGTAGCTCCTGGGCTCCCGCCTTCGCGGGAGTGACGGCAAATGGCTTTTCCTTAGCCCGGGAAAGCTTTTCGGCTTAAGCCGCTCCTACGCCCAGCACAGAACCCCATCAGCGCAGCTGGTTGAACAGGTTGAGCCCGGCGATCTTCACGTAGCTCTGCTGCGCCGCTTCGAGGATCACCGACTGGAAGGCCAGGCGCGACAGGGCCTCGGCGTAGTCCAGTTCGCGCAGCTCGGCCTGCACCGCCTTGTTGACCAAAGTGACGTCCTCGTTGTCGGTCAGCGAGCTTTCCACCACGTTGAGGCGCGCACCGATCTGCCCGCGTACCTGGTCCAGGGCCACCATATTGTTGTCCAGATTGGTGAGGCCCAGCGCCACGGCATCGCGCACCTCGCGATTGCCCTCAGGGGTAGTGGGCGCGTCTTCCAGAGACTGACGCAGAGTAGCAATCGCATTGAGGATGCCCACCCTGTTGGCAGGCGCGGTGGCCGGGTCAGTATCCGGCGGCGCGATCATGAAGCTCGATCCGGCAGGCGGTACGCCGTTGACGTAGAAGGCCGCACCACCGTACTGCACCAGGCTGTCCTGCCCCTCCACCAAGCGTCGGCTGACCGGCGTGCCATCCACGCCGTTCTCGTCCACCGGGGTCAGGGTATAGGCCAGCGGATCGGCGGGATCGTTGAAGTCCAGGCGAATGCCGCCGGCGGGAAAGCTGGCAAACGCCACTTCGTCGTCCACCAGCGCACCGCTGATGATGGGCGCGGCAGGCGCCGCCGGATTGCCGCCGATACTCAGACGCGCGGCATTGCGGCCACTGTCGAAAATTGCCCGGCCGCTGTCGCTGATTGGCAGCTCCAGCGAGCTGGCAATCTGCAGTTTGCGCTGGCCATCGTCGCCCTGGTACAGATAGCTGCCATCGGCCGTGCGCAGATAGGGCTGGGTCTTGCCCTGGAAGCCGGCGAACAGGTATTCGCCACGAGCATTGCGGGTGTTCATCAGCGCCAGCAGTTCGTCTTCGCGCTGGCCCAGTTCGGCGGCGATGGCCTGTCGCCCGGCCTGATCGAGCCCACCATTGCCCGCCTGCACGGTCAGCTCGCGCACGCGCTGCAGCACGGTGTTGACCGAATTGAGAGTGACCTCCTCCTGAGTCAGGCTGTTCTTCGCCGCCGTCAGGTTGGACTGGTATTGGCTCAGCACCGACTGCTGCTGCTCCAGCTGCAGCAGGCGCACCGAAGCCACCGGGTCGTCCGCCGGAGTGAGAATGCGGTTGCCGGTACTGATCTGCTCCTGGGTACGGATGGCATTGGCGTAGTTGCGCTGCAGGCCGGAAACCCCGTTGTTGAATGCCTGGATGGTGGAGATGCGCATGCTTGAGCCTCTTGATGCGACCGTCGAGCATTGACGGATTCGTAGGGTGCGCCTTGCGCACCTACGGTTTATCTAAATGAACTGATCAGGGTATCGAACAAAGAGCGGGCAACTTGAATGATTTGCGCCGAGGCGTTGTAGTACTGCTCGAACTTGATCAGGTTGGCCGCTTCTTCGTCCAGGTTGACCCCCGACAGCGAATCGCGGTTGTCGGTGGCCTGCTTGAGAATCGCCGTGGTCGCCTCGCCATCCAGCCGCGCCTGCGCGGTCAGGGTGCCAACCCGTTCGACCAGATCGCCGTAGCCATCGGCGAAACTCACGCCGGTACTTCCTGGCGCGGCGGGGTCGACGCCGATGGTCGCCTTCGATTGCAGGTCGGCCAGTTTCAGCGCGTTGCGGTTGTCGGATACACCATTCGCATTGAAGGCAACGGCGAAGGTGTCGCCCTCCTGCGGCCGGCCGCTGAGGGTCAGGCGCAGGGTGCTGCCATCGGCCAGCTGCAGTTCGTAGCTATTGGTCTGCCCGGGCTGAAAGGTGGCCGGTGCGGCCGGCGTACCATCGGCGTTGATACGGGTCAGGGTGGCGCCAGCCGGCACGGTAAAATCACCGGCGGCCTCGTCGTAGGTCAGGGTTACCGGCAGAGCGCCGGTCAGGCTGCCCAGATTCAGCACGGACTGCAGGTCGGGCTGGCTAATGGCGCCGGTGCCGCGGTTTTGCAGATTGGACTCGGCCCGCACCGGCGCGGCAAAGGCCAACTGGTCGGGCTGATCGAGCACGACAGCAATGTCGCCGGCGCCGCGACGGGTCGGCTGCAGCAGGAAGATGTCACCCGCCGCCGGCGCTGGCGTGCCGACGTCGATGGTGAAGCCCTGGTCACGACCATTGCTGTCGCTGAAACTGAGCGTGCCGGGCGGATTCTCGGTCACGCTCATCATCGCGTTATCGCTAAGGCGGCGCGCCGTGTAGTTGGTGCCGTCGAACTCCAGGCGGTAGTCGCTGGCGGTCAGCAGGCTGGTGTCGCCTATGTTGAGCAAGGGCTGGGCATTGCTACTGTTGCTACTGAAAACGCGTACACGCAGTGCCGCCAACGCCGGATCGTTGAAGTCGCCGAACAGCGCGCTCCCCACCTGCCCCTTGAGGTCGAGGCCCTGGCCAAGCTGACTGTTGACCTGATCGCTGACGGCCAGGGCCAGACGGCCGAGACTGTTGAAGGTGGAGTCCAGTACCTCCTGGCGATAGCGGATCAAGCCGCCCAGCTCGCCGCCGCTGAGCTGGGTGGTAATGGTCTGGCGCGAGTTGCCGCTGACGAACTGAACCTCGAAGCGCGTGGGATCGCCCTGCCCCGGCCCGACCTCCAGGCGGCTGGCGGTGGCGCCCACCACCAGCGGCTGGCCGCTGCCGATAAACAGGTTGTAGCTGCTGTCGTCCTGCGGCACCACGGTGACGCCGACGTAGGTGGACAGCTGGCGCACCGCCTCGTCGCGGGCATCGAGCAGGTCGTTGGGCTGCTGGCCGTTGGCCGCCGCGACGGCGATGGCGTTGTTCAGGCTGGCGACGCTGGTAGCCAGGCGGTTGACCTGGTCGCTGACCGCCACCATCTGCTTATTGAGAAAGTTGTTCTGCTCATTGAGCCGTTCGTAAACGGTATTGAAGCGCCGCGAGAGGCCCTCGGCCTCGGACAGCACCAGTTGCCGCGCCGGGATATTGGCCGGATCTTCCGCCGCGGTCTGCAACGCGGCGAAGAAGGATTGCAGCGAGGGGGTGATGCCGGTGGTGGAGCCGGCCAGCAAGGAGTCGAGCTGATCGATTTGGCTCTTGTAGGCCGCCACGTCGCTGGCCAGCGCCGTGCTGGAGCGCAACTGGCTGGTAAGAAACTCGCTGTAACTGCGGCGGATGTCCACCAAGCTGGTGCCCGAGCCGATATAGCCGGCGCCGCTGAACTGCGGAATGCGCGTGGCCTGCACCGCATCCTGGCGGGTATAGCCCGGTGTATTGATATTGGTGATGTTATGACCGGTGACGCTGAGCTGGGTCTTGCTGGCGGCAAGCCCGGACAGGCCAATACTGAGTAGGTCAGCCATGGTTCAGCCTCAAGTCCTTGTGGTGGCGCTATCGGCAGCCGCCACGGCCTGGTAGGTCTGCATCTTGCGGGCGATCTGGGCGATCTTGCGCGCGTAGTTGGGGTCGGTGGCGTAGCCGGCCTGCTGCAGTTCCTTGACGAAACGCTCCGGATTCTCGGTGGCGCTCAGCGCTTTTTCGTAGCGCCCGTTGCTCTGCAGGAAGCTGACGTAGTCGTCGAAGCTCTGCGCGTAGGAGTCGTAGGCGCGGAAGCTGGCCGCTTCCCTAACCGCCTTACCGCCCTTGTACTCGGTGGTCAGCACCCGCGCCGACTCGCCGTCCCAGCTGTTGTGGCTCTTGATGCCGAACAGGTTGTGGCTGCTCTCGCCGTCGCGGGTACGGATGATCGACTTGCCCCAGCCGGTCTCCAGCGCAGCCTGGGCCACCAGGTAGCGCGGGTCGACGCCGATCTTCTCGGCCGCCGCCTCGGCCATTGGCAGCATGGTGGCGACGAACTCCTGCGGCGAGGCGAACGCGGCCTTGCCCGGCGCCAGCGGCGGCTGGGCGATACGCCGGCCGCTGATGGCATCGCTGTTGTTCAGGCTCAGGCCATCGGCCTTGGGCGCGGCGAAGCTTTGTGCGGGAATCCAGTCGCCGCCGGCCAGGGCCTTGCCCTCGCCCTCCCCGGCAGACGGCACGATACCGGCCAGCAGGCGGTCGGCGAGCTTGCCCGGCACCGCCAGGCGGCGGCGGTTGAGCAGCGCCACCTCGTCGCGGAAGCCTTCGCTGCTGGCCACTTTATCGCTCTCGGCTGCGCTCGCCTTGCTCAGCGGTTGCTCGATCTGGGCGAAGGGATTGGGCCGGCTGGAGGGCTGCTTGAGCTTGGACATCTGCCGCACCAGCACATCGGCCAGGCCGATGCCGCGCCCTTCCTTGGCCAGGGTCACCGACAGCTGCTGGTCGTGCATGTCCTGGTAGGTCTTGCTCTCGTTGCTGTTGAGGAAATTGCCCTCGCCGAACGCCTCGCCGGCCGAACGCATGGCCTTGAGCATCTCGTTCATGAACAGCGACTCGAATTCCTGGGCGACCTTGCGGATGTTCTGTTCGCTGTCGCCGCCCACCTTGAACTGGTTGAGGCGGTTCAGGTCGGTGAAGGCGCCGCTGTCGATGGGGCTCTTGCCGTTGCCGAGCAGGCCTGCAGAAAGTCTGGAATCCATGGCGCTGTCCTCAGATCACGATCAGGTCGGCCTGGAGAGCGCCGGCTTGCTTGAGCGCCTCGAGGATGGCCATCAGGTCGGAGGGCGCCGCGCCCACCTGGTTCACCGCACGCACGATCTCGTCGAGGCTGGTGCCGGGGCCAAACTTGAACATCGGCTTGGCCTCCTGCTCGGCGTCCACCCGCGAACGCGGCACCACGGCGGTCTGGCCGCCGGAGAAGGCCTCGGGCTGGCTGACGATGGGGTCCTCGGTGATGGTCACGGTCAGGCTGCCGTGGGTCACCGCCGCCGGCTGCACGCGCACGTTCTGGCCGATGACAATGGTGCCGGTGCGCGAGTTGATGATGACCTTGGCCACCGCCTGGCCGGCCTGCACTTCGAGGTTCTCCAGGATCGACAGGTAGTCGACGCGCTGGTTTGGGTCGAGCGGCGCGCTGACGCGGATCGAGCCGCCGTCGATGGCCTGAGCCACGCCCGGGCCGAGCAGGTCATTGATCTGGTCGACGATGTTCTTCGCCGTGGTGAAGTCCGGGCGGTTGAGATTGAGGGTCAGGCTGTTGCCCTGATCGAAACCGCTGGGCACCGGCCGCTCCACCGTGGCGCCGCCGGGAATGCGCCCGGCCGAAGGCACGTTGACGGTGATCCGTGAACCGTCGCCGCCCTCGGCGTCGAAGCCGCCGACCACCAGGTTGCCCTGGGCGATGGCGTAGACGTTGCCGTCGATGCCCTTGAGCGGGGTCATCAGCAGGCTGCCGCCGCGCAGGCTCTTGGCGTTGCCGATGGAGGAAATGGTGATGTCGATGGTCTGCCCCGGCTTGGCGAACGCCGGCAGGTCGGCATGCACCGACACCGCGGCGACGTTCTTCAGCTGCACATTGCCGCCCGGCGGCACCTTGATGCCGAACTGCGCCAGCATGTTGTTGAAGGTCTGCACGGTGAAGGGGGTCTGGGTGGTCTGGTCGCCGCTGCCGTTGAGGCCCACCACCAGGCCGTAGCCGATCAGCTGGTTGCTGCGCACGCCCTGGATCGAGGCCAGGTCCTTGAGCCGTTCGGCCTGGGTCGGCAGGCTCAGCAGCAGGCACGCCAGCATGGTCGCCAGCAGCAGCCAGTCGTTGGCGCCACGCCGACGATAGCCGCGATGGGCGGCGGCGAATTGCCGGCGGCAGGAGCTTGCCTGCAGCGGCCGCGCCTGGGTCGCGGGAAGCAGAGCGCGCAGCGGCGAGCTCGACTCGCGCGCCGGAGCGACGTTGAACGCCTGACGAGCGGAGCTCGCGGCTAGGGGGTTCAGCCAGGATTTCATGGATACAGCCTCGCTCAGAACGGCCACATCGGGCTGAGGAAGAAGCGGCTCAACCAGCCCGGCTGGCTGGCGTCGGCGAAGGCGCCGGTGCCGGAATAGGTGATACGCGCATCGGCCACCCGGGTCGAAGCCACGGTGTTGTCGGTGGCGATGTCGTCGGCGCGGACCAGCCCGGAGATGCGCACCAGCTCGTCGCCGGTATTGAGGGTCATCCACTTCTCGCCACGCACGGCGAGGATGCCATTGGGCAGTACCTCGGCGACGGTGACGGTGATCGAGCCGGACAGGCTATTGCTCTGCCCCGCCTGACTGGCTCCACTGGCGTCACGCGAACCGGAGAACTCGGTGTCCAGGGTCATGCGGCCACCGGTGAGCGGGTTGGTCGCCGACACGCCACCGCCGAACAGGGCGCCCATGCTCATGTTGGCGCTGCTGTCCTTCTCTATGTCGCTGTTGGCGTTCTTGCTGGCCTGGGTACGCTCGTTGAGGGTGATGGTGATGATGTCGCCAACGCGGAACGCCTTGCGGTCGTCGTACAGGCCGTTCTCGAAGCCGGCCTGGTAGATCGAGCCGTTGTTCTGCGCCGCCGGCAGCGGCGTGCGCGGCAACACCGGGGCGTAATAGGGATCGTCCGGCTTGGCTGTCGGCGCCACGCAGCCGCTGCCGAGCAGCAGGCCAGCCAACAGGGGGAAACAGAGTATTTGCCGGTTCATAACCACTACCTCGCGGCGTTCACAACTAAATCAAGAAAGGATCAGAGGTTCTGCGTCACGAAGGACAGCATCTGATCGGCGGTGGAAATCACCTTGGAGTTCATTTCGTAGGCGCGCTGAGTGGTGATCATGTTCACCAGCTCCTCCACCACGCTGACGTTGGAGTTCTCCAGGGTGTTCTGCAGGGTGGTGCCGAGGCCGTTGAGGCCCGGGTTGCCGACCTGCGGCGCGCCGCTGGAGCCGGTCTCCAGGAACAGGTTGTTGCCGATGGCTTCGAGGCCGGCCGGGTTGACGAAGTCGGCCAGCTGGATGTTGCCGATGATCTGCGGCTGGGCGTTGCCGGCGGTGGTCACCGACACGGTGCCGTCCTCGCCGACGGTGAAGGTGCGCACCTCGCCCGGCAGGACGATGGCCGGCTCCAGGGCAAAGCCGCTGGAGGTGACGATCTGGCCGTCGGAGTCGAGGTGGAAGCTGCCGTCGCGGGTGTAGGAGACAGTGCCGTCGGGCTGCAGGACCCGGAAGAAGCCGCGGCCGTTGATCGCCAGGTCCAGCGGCTGCTCGGTGGTCTGCAGGCTGCCGGCGGTGAAGATCTTCTGCGTGCCGACCACGCGCACCCCGGTGCCCAGCTGCAGGCCGGAGGGCAGTTCGCTGTCCTGGCTGGACTGGCCGCCCGGCTGGCGACGGATCTGGTACAGCAAGTCCTCGAACTCGGCGCGATCGCGCTTGAAGCCGGTGGTGGAGACGTTGGCCAGGTTGTTGGAAATGGTGGTCAGGTTCATGTCCTGGGCGGACAAACCGGTCTTGCTGACCCACAGTGCCGGAAGCATATCGACTCTCCTCGGACGCCAGATTCATGGCGCCGCGTGCTGATAATTAGCTAATTTGCAAAACCCGCGCCATGGACGAGGCGTTGTCCTCGGCGGTGCGCATCATCTTCACTTGCAGCTCGAACTGGCGTGACAGCGAGAGGATCGCGGTCATCTCCTCGACGGCGTTGACGTTGCTCGACTCGAGAAAGCCGGAGGTCACCTGCACCAGGGCATCGGCCGGCGCCGCGGCCTGGCCCTTGACCCGGATCAGGCCGTCGCTGCCCTTCTCCAGCGACTTGGGATCGGGGTTGACCAGCTTGATGCGGTCGACCTCGGCCAGCACATTGGGGTCCTCGCCGAGGGCGCGAATGCTGATGGTGCCGTCCTGGCCGATCTCCACCTTCTGCTCTGGCGGCACGGCAATCGGCCCGGCATTGCCGATCACCGGCAAACCGTTGCCGGTGCGCAGCATGCCGAGGGCGTCGATGTTCAGGCTGGCGGTGCGCACGTAGGCCTCGCTGCCGTCGGGCGCCTGCACGGCGATCCAGCCCTTGCCACCGACCGCCACGTCCAGATCGCGGCCGGTTTCCTGCAGCGAGCCGGGACGAAAGTCGGTGGCCGGGCGCTCGCTCATGGCGTAGACGCGCGCCGGGTAGCTGTCGCCGAACAGCGGCATGGAACGCGCCTGCTCGAAGTCGCGACGGAAACCCGAAGTGGAGACGTTGGCCAGGTTGTTGGCGTGCGCGCGCTGCGCCAGGGTGTTGTTGTGCGCGCCGGTCATGGAGACGTACAGCAGCTTGTCCATGGTGATTCTCCGAGAGGGCCTGTTGCCCGTGGCTCTTTGCAAGCTATTCAGCAAGCGCTGTGCCAGATTCGAAAAAATCACTCAAGCAGCTGATTTAAAAGGCTTTATCAAAACAGAACGGCAATCCGGAGAACGCCGGCGGCGAGAGTTTGCCGGCGCCGGAACGGCAAAGCGGCAAGCCAGGCTTGCCGCTTTGCCGGAGCGGGTTTCATCAACGCAGGTTGATGATGGTCTGGGTGATGGCGCTTTCGGTCTCGATGGTCTTGGCGTTGGCCTGGTAGTTGCGCTGGGCGACGATCAGGTTGACCAGCTGATCGGACAGCTCGACGTTGGAGTCCTCCAGGGCGCCGGACTGCAGCGCGCCCAGAGTGCCGGCGCGCGGCGTGCCGACCACCGGCTCGCCGGACTCGAAGGACTGCACCCAGGCGGTCTTGCCCACCGGCGTCAGGCCCTGCACGTTGGCGAAGTTGGCCAGCACCACCTGCCCCTGCACCTTGGACTGGCCGTTGGTGTAACGGGCGAAGATCACCCCGGTGTCGTCGATTTCCAGGCCGGCCAGCTGGCCGGTGGTGTAGCCGTCCTGGCTGACGCTGTTGACCGCGAAGGAACTGGCGAACTGGGTCGCCTGGCGCAGATCGATATTGACCCCCGTCGCGTTGGCCGTCGCCCCGTTCGGCCCCCACACCGGCGGCACCGAGTTGTCCGGCGCGGCCGGCACCCAGCTGGTCAGGTCGATGGTGCCGTCGGCGGCCACGGTGAAGCCGGTCGGCGTCGAGGCGATCAGCGCGGCCACATCGAGCTGGCCGGCGGTGGTGAACTGCAGGTCGACGCTGGACGGCGTGGTCAGGGTCGGATCGTCCGGGTTGCGCCCGTCGATCAGCACGTTCATGGTCCAGCTGTTGGCCCCGGTCTTGACGAAGTATTGGGTGAAGACGTGGGAGTTGCCCTGGGTGTCGTAGATGTTGGTCGAGGTGGACGAGTTGTAGCTGGTCGGGTCGGTCGGGTCGAACGGCACGGTGCTCGGCACGGTGTTGTTCGAGTTGAGGTTGAAGGTCTGATCCAGGTTGGCGGTGGCGCGCGGCTCCTGGTTGGCGGTCTGGATCTGGATATCGTTGACGATGCCGTTTTGCAGGTTGCCGTTGGCATCGACCGAGTAGCCCTGCAGGCGATAGCCGAAGTTGTTCACCATGAAACCGTCGCGGTCGGTGCCGAAGTAACCGGCGCGGGTGTAGCTGATCTCGCCGTTGTTGCTGGTGACGAAGAAGCCGTTGCCGTTGATCGCCAGGTCCAGGGCGTTCTGCGTGTAGTTGATGTTGCCCTGGTTGAACTGCTGCGAGATGTCGCCGAGCAGCACCCCGCTGCCCTGCGGGTTGGAGCCGGACCCCAGCACCGAGGCGGCATAGACATCGGCGAATTCGGCGCGCGACTGCTTGAAGCCGGCGGTGCCGGCGTTGGCGATGTTATTGCCGGTGACGTTGAGATCCTTGGTCGCGGCGCGCAGGCCGCTGAGACCAATATTGAACGACATGGAGGACTCCTTTGCCGGAACTGCCGGCGGCAATAGTTATTGGCCGATGACTTGCACTTGGGAAATCGGAACGCTGCCGAGGCCGGCGAGGTTGAGCATCAGCTCGCTGCCGCCCAGGGTGACGCTGTCGACGTTGGCCGGCAGCAGGGTGTACAGGCCCTTGGTCTCGTCGCCGTAGGTGGCCTGCGCCTCGAACTTGTAGGTGCCGGGCGGCATCAGCTTGCCGCTGGAATCCTTGCCGTCCCAGATGAAGCTGACGTTGCCGGCAGCCTGCTCGCCCAGGTTGATGCGCGTGACCACCGAGCCGGCGCTGTCGTAGACGTTGACGTAGACGTTGCTGCTGCTGACCGGCAGCACCGTGCTGGCCTTGAAGCTCTCGCTGGTATCGACCACCGCCTTCTCGCTCGGCACTATGACCTTGCGCCCGACCAGCGACGAGGCCTGCAGCGCCTGCGACGATTGATAGCCGGAGAGCAGCGACTCCATGCTGGTATTGAGCTTCTCGATGCCCTCGACCTGGCTGAACTGCGCCAGCTGGGCGATGAACTCGCCGTTGCCTTGCGGCTCCAGCGGGTTCTGGTTGTTCAACTGGGCCACCAGCAGGTTGAGGAACTCGTTCTTGCCGAGTTCCTTGTTCTGCGTGGTGTCCTGCTTGATCTGGTACTGATCCAGTACCGAACTGGTGCCGCTGACTGTGCTCATGCCTGACTCCCTTTCGCTGACTTACTGACCCAGGGTCAGCACGCGCTGCAGCATCTGTTTGGCGGTATTCATCATTTCCACGTTGGTCTGGAAGGCGCGACTGGCGGAAATCATGTCGGCCATCTCCTCGACCACGTTGACGTTGGGGTAGTACACGTAGCCGCCGGCGTCCGCCGCCGGATGATCCGGCTCGTAGCGCGGCATCAGACTGCTCTGGTCCTCGACCACGCCGAGCACCTGCACGCCACGGCCGGCCTCGTCCTGCTCGGCGAACAGCGAACCGCGGTCGCCGCCCTGGGCCTGCTGGAACACGGTGGCGAACACTGGGTGGCGGGCGCGGTAGGTCTGGTCGATGCTCGAGGACACCGTTTCGGCGTTGGCGATGTTGCTGGAGATGGTATTGAGGCGCGTGCTCTGCGCGCTCATGCCGGTTCCGGCGATATTGAAGACACTGGCAAGGGACATGGTCGCGCTCCTTATTCGCCGCGCAGGGCGCTGGTCAGCCCTTTGAACTTGCTGTTGAGGAAGGTGAAGCTGGCCTGAAAGTGCACCGAGTTCTCGGCGTAGTTCGACTGCTCCATCTGCAGGTCGACGGTGTTCTGGTCCAGCGAGGCATGCAGCGGCGTGCGATAGGCCAGCTCGACCTGGCCGGTGGCGATGCCCTCGGCGCCGATATGGCGGCCGTCGGTGCGCGCCAGGGCGACGTTGCCGCGCTGCTGCTTGGCGCTCTGCGCGGCCAGCACGCTGGCGAAGTCGAGATCGCGCGCCTTGTAGTTGGGGGTATCGGCGTTGGCGATGTTGTTGGCCAACACCTCAGCACGCTGGGCGCGGAAGCCGAGTGCCTGTTCGTGGATACCGAGGGCCTTGCCGAAATTGATGCTCATGCTCTGCAACCTTTGCCGCTGGGGCAGTCTGGTCTTTCCTGCCAGACATTCAGCAAAGCTTGTGCCAACTAATAAATCACTTATAAATCAGCTATTTAAACAAATAACGAGACGACGCAAGCGGCAAAGCGGCAAGCCCTTACCGCCCGTAGGCAAGCGAGCGGCAAAGGCCGTTCGACTGTTTGCCGCCCGGCGGTGATGCCGGGGAGCGGCCTCGATCACCAATGGACAGATCGAATGGCATCCGCGAAAGCCGAGTAGCTCGGATGCGATCCGGGAGCGGATTGCCGGCCAGGGAAGCCCCCCGGGTTGCCTTCGGGCCACGGAAGGCTCAGGAGAGTGGAAGTCGCCGCTGACGCGCCTCCCACGGGGTGCCGCCTCGGCGCAACGGGGTCCGGACAACGTACAGGCGAGATCCCCAGGCCAGGAAACGCAAACGGGAGGCCTAGGCCTCCCGCTCTGCTCCCCTGACGTGATCGCGCCGCTACTTGGCCTTGTAGATGATGCCCGGACTGCACTGCACCATCTGGTACTTCTCGGGCAGGCCGTTGAGCGCCTCGGACGCACCGAGGAACAGGTAGCCACCCGGCTTGAGGGTGGCATGGATGCGCGTGAGGATGTCCTTCTTCACCTCGGCGGAGAAGTAGATCAGCACGTTGCGGCAGAACACGATGTCGAACTTGCCCAGCGCCGCGTAGCTGTCCAGCAGGTTGAGCGGGCGGAACTCGACGCGGTTCTTGATCGGCGCCTTGACCTGCCAGCGACCCGGCCCCTTGGGGTCGAAATAACGCTGCAGGCGCTCCTGGGCCAGGCCGCGGCCCATGGCCAGGCTGTCGTACTCGCCGGACTTGCAGTTGGCCAACATCGACGGCGACAGGTCGGTGGCGACGATCTGCACCCCGCCCTTGAGCTGGCCGATATTGGTCCGCTCGAACTCGTCGATCGACATCGACAGCGAATAGGGCTCCTGCCCGGACGAACAGGCCGCCGACCAGATGCGCAGGCGCTGCGCCGGATAGGCCTTGATCAACTCCGGCAGCACCCGGTTCTTCAGCACCTCGAAGGGGTAGGTGTCGCGAAACCACAGGGTTTCGTTGGTGGTCATGGCATCGACCACCTGCTCGCGCAGGCCGCTGCGCGGCTGGTTCTGCATGCGCTGCACCAGCTCGCCCAGGGTCTTGATGCCGTTCTGTTCCATCAGCTTGTTCAGACGGCTGGAGACCAGGTACTGCTTGTTGCTGCCCAGCAGAATACCGCAGGCCTTTTCCAGGAAAGTCCGGAACTGCTCGAAATCCAAATTACCTGAAGACACTAGTGCCGCCTCACCGACCATAACATTCGCCGAAGGTCACCCCTCAGCCCCCATCCGCCACGCGAATCCGCTCGACCACCCTAGAGGCCAGGTCGTCCGGCTTGAACTTGGCGAGGAAATCGTCCGCGCCGACCTTCTTCACCATCGCCTGGTTGAATACCCCGGACAGCGAAGTATGCAGGAGGATATGCAGCTTCTGCATGCGCGGATCGCTGCGAATCTCGGTGGTCAGGGTATAGCCGTCCATCTCCGGCATCTCGATGTCGGAAATCAGCATCAGCAACTCCTCGTCGGGGCGCTGGCCCTCGTCAGCCATCTGCTTGAGGTAATTGAGCGCCTCGCGGCCGTCGTTCAGCGCGGTGACCTCCACGCCCACGGTCTGCAGGCAGCGCGACACCTGTTTGCGCGCCACCGAGGAGTCGTCGACGATCAGCACGTGCTTGGTTACCGCACTGCTCTGCACCTGCTCGTCGATCACCCCGGCGGAGATTACCTCGGAGGTGGGCGCCACCTCGGCGAGAATCTTCTCCACGTCGATGATCTCCACCAGTTGCTGGTCGAGGCGGGTCACCGCGGTGAGGTAGTGGTCGCGCCCGGCGCCCTTGGGTGGCGGATGGATCTCCTCCCAGTTCATGTTGACGATGCGTTCCACCGAGCGCACCAGGAAGCCCTGCACCTTGGTGTTGTACTCGGTGATGATCACGAAGCTGGTCTTGAGGTCTTCCAGAGCCGCCCGCCCGGTGGCGATGGACAGGTCGAGAATCGGAATGGTGCCGCCGCGGATATTGGCCACCCCGCGCACCACCGGGCTGGACTTGGGCATGATGGTGAGGTTGGGGCATTGCAGCACCTCCTTCACCTTGAACACGTTGATGCCATACAACTGCGGGCCCTCCAGGCGGAACAGCAGCAACTCCAAGCGGTTCTGCCCTACCAGTTGGGTGCGCTGGTTAACCGAATCCATCAACCCGGCCATGCCCGGACTCCTTCTCGTCTAGTAACGCCAACCCCTTGCAGCCTAGCAGGCGGCACGGGGCTTGCTTTGCATTGGTCATGAAGCCAAGAACGTCATCATTCCGTCAGCTGCTGGCAAAGTGCCTGGGCGCCCTGCCCGTTTTACTCGCTTTGCCAGTGATCGGCTACAGCGGCAGCGCTGCGGCGGCCTTCACCAGTACCGACCAGCTTATCGGCGCCACCGAGGCCTTTCTTGAGCAGGCCGTGGTCGACCATTTACAGCGTAGCGAAATCCAGGGCCGCCATGAGATCCAGGTCAGTCGACTCGACCCGCGGCTGCGCCTGCCTCTGTGCGACCAGCCTTTGACTACGCAGCTCGAGAGCCCGGCACAACCCATTGGGCGTGTCACCACGCGGGTACGCTGCGAAGGCAGCGCGCCCTGGACCGTGTTCGTGCCGGCCGAGGTGCGTCTGTTTCGCCAGGTGGCGGTGCTGACCCGCCCGCTCGAACGCATGAGCGTGGTCGGCGCCGCCGACCTGAGCCTGGTCGAGCACGACGTCGGCAAGCTCCGTCAGGGCTACCTGACCGATCCGGCGCAGGCGATCGGCAAGAAATTGACGCGCCAGCTGGGCAGCAACCAGGTTCTGGCGCCGAACCATCTGCAGGTGGCCGAGGCGATCCGTCGCGGCGACCAGGTGGTGATCAGCGCCAGCAGCGGCACGATCAACGTACGCATGCCCGGCGAAGCGCTCAGCGACGGCGCTCCCGGCCAGCAGATCAACGTGCGCAACCTGCGTTCGCAACGGGTGGTGCGCGCCCGCGTGATCGGGCCCGGACAAGTGCAAGTGGCCATGTAGGCATGTTTCTTGTAGCGCAACAGCCAGGCGATTTCCTACACTGTTTAACGACGCAGCGAAAATAGCCCTAAAGTTTTACCGGCAGCGGCCGAAAGCTTGGCAAGCGTCCACCATATCGTCCGAGGTTCTGCATCATGGTCATCGACTTCAACCGGCTGAACAATACCAATACGCCCGCCAACGCGGGGCGTACTGGCGCGACTCAGGCTGGCAATCGCAACGAGCCGGCAACGCCGACTCAGGCGCCGGTCGCCGGCGGCGATGAGCAGAACACCGCCAAGACCGGCGAGCCGGTACAGCTGAGCCGCGAGGCGCAGCAGCTGCAGAAGATCGGCGAGAAGCTGCGCGACCAGCCGATCGTCAACAAGGAGCGCGTGGCCCAGCTGAAACAGGCGATTGCCGACGGCAGCTACCAGGTCGACAGTCAGCGCGTCGCCGAAAAACTGCTCAACTTCGAATCCCAGCGCTAGTCCCAGGGCTGCGCTGGGGGTGTTGGACGCCCGACCCCCAAGAGCCCGCCATGCACGACACTGCCCTGCTTGACCTGTTCACCACCGATATCGGCACCGCCGAGCAACTGCTTGAGCTGATCGATGCCGAATTCCAGGCACTGACCGAGCGCGACCTGCCGCGCCTGGACAGCCTGCTCAGCGACAAACAACCCCTGCTCGTCCTGCTCCAGCAGCACGGCGGCGAGCGCAGTCGCCTGCTCCTGGCCGCCGGCCTGAGCGCCGACCGCGACGGCCTCGGCGCACTGGCGGCACGCTCCGCGCTGGGCGAGCAGTTGCTGGCACGCAGCGAGGCACTGTCCGCCCTGCTGCAACGGTGCCAGGAGGCCAACCTGCGCAACGGCCGACTGATCCGCGCCAACCAGGCCTCGGTCGGCAGCATCCTCGGCATCCTCCGCGGCGGTGAGACGCCGGGGCTCTATGACAGCAGTGGCAGTGCGGCTAGAATCGCCCAGCAAAGGCCACTCAGCCAGGCCTGAGCCACCACAAGAAAAAGCACAGGGACACGCAGGCACTCTGCCAGTATTCTAGTGCCGTTGTAGTCGATGACTCGGAGAGTTCCGAACTGTGTCCAGCGCGTTCAACGAGGAAAATGGTCCTCAGCCGCCCAAGGTGCTCAAGGCACCCGTGGAAATCATTGCCACCCTGCGCCAACTGCAACAGAACCACGACCCGCTGGTGATCCAGTTCAAGGATCGCAGCCAGCGATTCCAGAGCTACCTGGTGGAAATCGACCGCGAGCGCAACCGCGTGGCGCTGGACGAAATCATTCCCAACGATGGCGAGCGCTTCCTCAAGCAGGGCGAAGCCTTCAGCGTCGAGGCCTACCGTGAGGGCGTGCGCGTGGCCTGGAGCTGCGAGCACGACGTGCAACTGGGTGAGTTCGAGGGGGCGCCCTGCTACTGGGCGCCGCTGCCGCAGGAGGTGATCTATCACCAGCGCCGCAGCGCCTACCGCGCGCCGCTCAAGCAGAGCGACCTGATCAAGGTGGTGCTGGCCGGCGACAAACTGCGCGAACCGCTGCCCGGCCAGTTGCTGGACATCTCCGCCACCGGCTGCAAACTGCGCTTTGCCGGCGACCTCAGCCAGCAATTGCACAACGGCCAGGTGCACGAGCGCCTCACCGCCCAACTGCCGTTCGGCGCCATGACCTGTGCGGTGGAGCTGCGCCACGTGCAGTACGAGGAGAAGATCGACATGACCTTCGTCGGCACCCGCTTCTACCGCATGAGCGGTCTGGAGCAGCGCCAGGTCGAGCGCTTCGTCTACCAGTTGCAGCGCGAAGCGCGGCGCAGCGAGAGCGACGGCCTGTTCTAAGGTCAGTGCACCAGGTTGCGCCAGCGCTGATCCAGCTCCGCCAGGCGCGCCAGATCCTGCGGCCGGTCCACGTCCCATAGCGTCGGCAACAACAGATGCGGCCAGGCCAGGCGTTGCAGGCACTCGCGGGTGCGCGCCAGCACCTGATCGCCGCCCCAGGGCATGTTCTCGAACAGGCTGTGATCGAGGCTGCGCAGGCCCAGCAGCACGTAGCCGCCGTCCTCCGCCGGGCCGAGCACCGCACGATGCTCGTCCAGTGCCGCACAGGCTTGCTGCAGGTAGGCGCCGTCGAGCGCCGGACAATCGTTGCCGATCAGCACCACGCCGTCGTGCTCGGCCAGGCCGAGCGCTGCGATACGCCGCATGCGCTCGCCGAGGTCGCCGGCCGGCTGCTCCACCAGCACCCAGTCCTGGCGCTCGGCCAACTGCTGCAAGGGGCGGTCGGCATCGCCGTCCAGCCACAGGAAACGCTGCTCGAAGGCCAGCGGCGGCAGGGCCAGGGTCTGTTCCAGCAGCGCCCGCTGCAGGCGGCTGGCGCCCTCCTCGCCCAATGTCGGAATCAGGCGCGTCTTCACCCGTCCGGGGACGGGTGCGCGCGCCAGCAGGTGGAGTGACAGCGTGGTCATCGTCTTGCTCCTCCTCGGTAACGGCCAGCCAGCAGCTCCGGGCTGACCCCGCGGTAGTAGGCCAGGCGCAGACGCCACATCAACCAGACCGTGCGCCAGGTTCCATGTTGCTCCCAACGCCGGCTCGACGTCGAGAGCGGCGGGCGCAGACAACGCGGCCGGGCCACGCGCCTGAGCCGCCGGCACAGCTCGAGGTCTTCCATCAGCGGGATGTCGGCATAGCCGCCGAGCGACTCGAATAGCTCGCGGCGCACGAAGATGCCCTGATCGCCGCTGGCGATGCCGGTCAGCCGCGAACGCAGGTTGATCATCTGGCCGATCAGCCATAGCGATGGGCCAGCGCCCGACAGGCGTAGATCGAAACGCCCCCAGCCCGGCTCATCGACCAGCGCCTGCTGCAACGCGGCCAGGCAAGCCGGGCTCAGCCGGGTGTCGGCATGCAGGAACCACAGGTAGTCGCCGCCGGCCTGCGCCGCGCCGGCGTTCATCTGCCGCGCCCGACCGGGCGGGCTGTGCAGCAGGCGGTCGACCCGCGCGGCGGCCAAATGCGGCGTGCCGTCGCGGCTGCCGCCGTCGACCAGGATCAGTTCGGCGCCGGCGCGACGCAGCGCGCGCAGATCCTCGAGCAATGCCGGCAGCGCCGCGGCCTCGTCCAGCGCCGGGATGACGACGCTGAGACGGCTCATGGCGTCGCCCGTGGCGCGTCCGCCGTCTCCTCTGGCGCCGCGACGGGGTCCTGCATCTGCTCCTGCACGGTCTGCTCGTCGACCCGCGGATCGAGCGCCGCCATCAGCGGCGAGCCGGCCACGTTGGCCGGTGTACCAAGGTGATGCAGCGGCGCATCCTCGACCTGATGCAGGTGAGTGACCACCTCGGGACGGATGCGCCAGACCAGGATCAGCGCACAGGCGCAGAAGAACACGTAGAGCATGTGGGCGCCGTAGAAGCGCATCAGCACCCCGGCCAGCAACGGGCCGATGCAGGCGCCAACGCCGAAGGTCACCAGCAGCATGGCGGTCAGCGACACCCGCCGCTCCGGCTCGACATGGTCGTTGGCCAGCGCCACCGCCAGCGGATAGAGGCTGAACAGCATCAGGCTGACCACGAAGCCGATGCCGATCAGCGGCAGCAGCGTCACCTGTTGCAACAGCGCCAGCGGCAGCGCGGCGAGCAGCAACAGCACGGCGCAACCGCGGATCAGCCGTACCCGGTCGCGCCGGTCGGACAGCCAGCCCAGCGGCCACTGCACCAGCAGGCCGGCGAGGATGCAGCTGCCCATGAACAGACCGATCTGCTCGGTGCTCAGACCCATGCGCGTCGCGTAGAGCGGCGCCAGGCCATAGAAGGCACCGATCAGCAGCCCGGCCACGGCCACGGTGGTCAGCGACAGCGGCACCCGGCTGAGGAAGAAGCGCAGCTCCAGCGGCGCCGGGTGCAGCGGTGCCGGATGCAGGCGCCGGGTCAGCGCCACCGGCACCAGGCACAAGGCGAAGCACAGCGCCACCAGCATCAGCAGTTCCGGGCCCAGGGTCGGGTGCACCACCAGCACCAGCTGGCCGAGGATCAGCCCCAGATAGCAGGCCGCCATATAGCCGCTGAACACCAGGCCGCGCTGGCTGGCCTCGGCCTGCTCGTTGAGCCAGCTCTCGATCACCATGTACTGGCACATCATGCCCAGGCCCACCAGCATGCGCAGCAGCAGCCAGAACGGCAGCCATTCCACCAGGCCGTGGCCGAGCACCGCGGCGGTGACCACCCCGGCGCAGGCGACGTAGGCGCGGATATGCCCGACCCGGGCGATCAGCCGATGGCCCTGCTTACCGCCGAGCACCAGGCCGAAATAGTTGGCCGCCATCAGCGCGCCGACCCACAGGCCGTCCACCGTGTCGGCCAGGCGCAGGGCCAGGTAGGTGCTGAGCAGGCCGGAGCCGAGCAGCATCAGCAAGGTGGCGAAGTACAGCGAACGGAAGGACTTCCAGATCGGGCGCATGAACGGCTACGGCTCCTTGTGCGGGGCGCGCCCGGCTGGGCGCGCGGTGCTGCGCGAATACATAGGGAGCGGCGGCCGGTCAGGCCTGCGCGGCCAGCACGCGTCGCTCCCAGGGGGTGATTTCATCGTAGAAGCTGGTCAGCTCCAGGGTCTTGCTGGCGATGTAACCTTCGATGAATTCCGCACCGAACGACTCGACCGGCAACTCGCTACGCTTCAGACGCTCGATGGCGGCGTGCATGGTACAGGGTAGCGCCAATTCGTCGGGCACCTCGAACTCGCCCTGGATCGGCGCGCTCGGCTGCAGCTCGCGCTCCAGACCGTGCAAGCCGGCGGCCAGGCTGGCGGCCAGGGCCAGATAGGGGTTGGCGTCGGCGCCCGGCAGGCGGTTCTCCACCCGCCGCGCCGCCGGCGCACTGGCCGGGATGCGCAGGCCGGCGGCGCGGTTGTCCGCCGACCAGCAGGCATTGTTCGGCGAGGCATAGGGATGGCACAGGCGCTGATAGGAATTCACATGGGGGGCGAACAGCAGGGTGAAATCGGCCAGCGCCGCCTGCTGACCGCCGATGAAGTGATAAAAGGCCGCCGTCGCCTCGCCGTCGTCGGCGCTGAAGATATTGCGCCCGCTGCCCCGCTCCACCACGCTCTGGTGAATATGCATGGAACTGCCCGGGGTATGCGCCAGCGGCTTGGCCATGCACACCACGCTGAGGCCGTGCTTGAGCCCGACCTCCTTGAGCAGGTGCTTGAACAGCAGGGTCTGGTCGGCCAGTTGCAACGCATCGCCGTGCAGCAGGTTGATCTCGAACTGGCTGACGCCCATCTCGTGCATGAAGGTGTCGCGCGGCAGGCCGAGCGCCGCCATGCAGCGGTATACCTCGGCGAAGAAGGGGCGCAGGCCGTTGCCGGAGCTGACGCTGAACGCCGCACCGCCATCCTCGCGGCGGCCGTCCAGACCGACCGGCGGCTGGAACGGCTGCAGCGGATCGGCATTCGCCGCGAACACGAAGAACTCCAGCTCGGTGGCCACCACCGGCTGCCAGCCATGCTCGGCGTAGCGCGCCAGCACGTGCTTGAGCAGGCCGCGAGTGGACAGGCCACTGCTGCGTCCGTCCAGCTCGTCGGCGTCGCAGATGGCCAGCGCGCGCGGCGGCTCGCTCCAGGGCAGGCGGTGGATCTGCGTCGGCACGGCGTTGAGCGCCAGGTCGCCGTCGTCGCCGCCGTAGAAACGCGCCGGCGGGTAGCCGCCCATGATGCACTGCAGCAGCACGCCGCGGGCCAGTTGCAGCCGCCGCCCTTCGAGGAAGCCGGCGGCGGTCATCACCTTGCCACGCGGCACGCCGTTGAGGTCGGGGGTCACGCACTCGATTTCGTCGATGCCGCGCAGGAGGGTTTCCAGTGCAGGGCGGCTGGCAGTGCTCATCTGTGGTTGTCCTTGTGTGCTCGAATACCGTCGGCCGACGGCGAGATGGACAAAATACGCAGCGGATGTTCGATATTTCAAGCACTCGCCGCTTGCCGAGATGCGACACCGGCTTGCACCCTGTCGCCCTGATCGCCCCGGCGCGGTCGACGCTCGCCGCGACTGTGCTAGAGTCGCGCGCTATTTTTTCCGCCGAGCCTCTCGCGCCCGGCCGGAAGCCCTGTCGCCCGGGGCCCAACGCCACTTGTGCGCGCGGCCCAGCAACCAGAGACTCCCGCGATGTCCGAAGCCATTCACCCTGCCCTGCAGCTGCTCAACCGCACCAGCCTGGTGATGCAGATTTTCATCGGCCTGCTGGCCGGTATCGTCCTCGCCCTGATCGCCCCGCAGGCGGCGCTGTCCGTCGGCTTCGTCGGCAACGTGTTCGTCTCGGCGCTGAAAGCGGTGGCGCCGGTACTGGTGTTCATTCTGGTGATGTCGTCCATTGCCAACCACCAGCACGGCCAGCAGACCCATATCCGCCCGATCCTGCTGATGTACCTGATCGGCACCTTCAGCGCCGCGCTGGTGGCGGTGGTGGCCAGCTTCGCCTTCCCCTCGGCGCTGGTGCTGAGCAGCCAGGCCGCCGAACTGACGCCCCCCGGCGGCATCGGCGAGGTGCTCAAGACCCTGCTGCTGAATATCGTCGACAATCCGGTGAATGCGGTGCTCAAAGGCAACTTCATCGGCATCCTGGCCTGGGCCATCGGTCTGGGCTTCGCCTTCCGCCATGCCAGCACCGGCAGCAAACAGCTGCTGGGCGATCTGTCCGATGGTGTCACCGCCATCGTCAAGCTGGTGATCCGCCTGGCGCCGCTGGGCATCTTCGGCCTGGTCGCCGCGACCCTGGCCGAATCCGGCTTCGATGCCCTGCTCGGCTACCTGCACCTGCTGGTGGTGCTGGTCGGCTGCATGCTGCTGGTGGCGCTGCTGGTCAACCCGGCGCTGGTGTACTGGAAGATCCGCCGCAACCCCTACCCGCTGGTGTTCACCTGCCTGCGCGAGAGCGGCCTGACCGCCTTCTTCACCCGCAGCTCGGCGGCCAACATCCCGGTCAACCTGCAGCTGAGCCAGCGCCTGGGCCTGCACGAGGAAACCTACTCGGTGTCGATCCCGCTGGGCGCCACCATCAACATGGCCGGCGCGGCGATTACCATCACCATCCTGACCATGGCCGCGGTGCATACCCTGGGCATCGCCGTCGACCTGCCGACCGCCCTGCTGCTCAGCGTGCTGGCCTCGATCAGCGCCTGCGGCGCCTCGGGCGTGGCCGGCGGCTCGCTGCTGCTGATCCCGCTGGCCTGCAGCCTGTTCGGCATCCCCAACGAGGTGGCGATGCAGGTGGTGGCCATCGGCTTCATCATCGGCATCGTCCAGGACTCGGCGGAAACCGCACTGAACTCCTCCACCGACGTGCTGTTCACCGCCGCCGCGTGCATGGCGCAGGAGCGCAGCGACGGCTGATCGCCGACGCGTATCACGGCAAGAGGCCCACCCAGCGTGGGCCTCTTGTCTGCCAATGAAACATATTCCTAATTGCTAATTTGTATCATTAGCAATGTCCTGCTAGATTCCCTGCCACCGCCCCGAACCATTCGCGAAGCTGCAGGGTTTCACCTTCATGTCCGATGCCTCTGGCGACCTCGCCGCGCTGCTTACCACCCTGCGCGCCACTGTCCCTGCCCTGCACGGCCGTATCGGCACGCCAAGCCCCGATCAGCTGCAGTGCGCCAGCCCAGGCAACCCGCAACGGATCGCCGCGTTGCACGCGCACTGGCAACGCGCCCACCCCGGCGCCGGCCGCCACTACTGGACCACCCGCAGTTGGACCCTGCTGATCTGGCAACCGATCTACCTCAGCCTGCTGGCCGTGCACCTGCAGCACCGCGCACCCTGCCTGGGACAATTGGGGCAATCGGTCTGCGACGGCTTCGTCGGTGGCTTCAGCCTGCCGTCGCATAGCCCGCAGCGCGGCGAGCAGCAAGAGTTGATCGCCCTCGCCGCCGGGCAGATTGGCGATTTCGTCGAACGCCAACTGGACGAGTTCGACCGCGTCGCCAGCATCCATCCCAAGCTCGCCAGACTGTTCGCCGTCGATTGCACGCGAGCCGCGCTGCTACTGGTGCAGCGCCGGCTGGGCCTGCCCAACTCGGCGTTGCGCGAACTGGAGGCCTGCTGGCTGCGAGCGCTAGCCATGCCGCGCAGCAGCGCACTGCTCGAGGTTCGCCTGGACGACGGCCGCGAGTGCCTGGCGCTGGGCCGCAACGCCTGCTGCCAGCATTTTCGCCGCGAGGACGGCGAATTCTGCAGCACCTGCCCGAAGCTCAAGCCGGCGGAACGCCAGCGCCGTCTGCGCGAGGAACTGGCAAAGGTGGACTGAAGCAGCCGCCGGCCAGGCGCCGGCGGCGCTGCACAGCCTTGCTCAGTACGTCCAGCTCAGCCTCAGGGTCGCATTGCGCGACGGCGCGTAATAGGACTGCGCCCAGTACAGGCTGGTCAGGTTCTTGCGGTCGAACAGGTTGTTGACGTTGAGCGAGACATTGAAGTGCGGGTCGAGGTCGTAGCGGGCCAGCGCATTGACCACGGCGTAGGAGCCCCGACCGCTGACGATGGTCGCGCCGCTGGTGGACGTGCCCTGCTCGCGGAAGATCTCACTCTGCCAGTTGACGCTGCCGCCCAGCTTCAGGCCCTGCACCTGCGGCACCCGATAGGTGGTGGCGAGATACAGGCTGTTCTGCGGAATGAAGGTGCGCGTGCGGCTGCCATTGCCATCGCGAATCGAGAACAGACGAGTCAGGCCACCACTGGCCAGGCCGGTGGCGCCAGACACAGGGCCATGGCCAGTATGCGGGGGCTGCAGCTGGCGCGCAGGTGCGCCGGGTGTCGTGAGTGATACATCGCGTTTATGGGGGCAGACACTTTTTCTTGGTTGAGTGGGATAAGGCGTTGGCACAGCGCAAGGGGACTGCAGTTCATCGCGGCAACCTCCATGTCGGGCCGATACCCGCGCCTCAGCGGCGCTCGGCTGCCAGGGCCTGGCCCATCACCTGGCGATACCAGCCGTGGAAATGCTGCATGCCCTCCTCCAGCGGTATCTGGTACGGGCCGCTGTCATCGATGCCGCGCTGGTACAGCGCACGCCGGCCGGCATCGGTTCGCTCAGCGATCTCGTCGTCCTCAATGGCGGTTTCCATGTAGGCGGCGCGGTGCGCCTCGACCAGCTCGCGGTTGCCTTCGCACAGCGCCTGCGGGTAGTAGAACTCGACGACGTTGAGGCACTCGTGCACGCCCTTGGGATACACGGTGGAAAGCACCAGGGCGTGGGGGAACACCTCGATCATGTGAGTCGGGTAGTAGCTGGCCCAGATGGCGCCGAAATCCGGCGCGGCATCGCCATGCACGGCCATCAGGCCTTCATGCCAGGCGCGGTAGGTATCGGTGCCGGCACGCGCCAGGTTGGGGTTCACGTTGATGCGCTGCAGGCTGTACCAGTCGCCGTAGTCCCACTGCAGCCCCTCGCTGCGCACGTAACGGCGCAGGCCGGGATGGAAGGAGGCGATGTGGTAATCGTCGTTGTAGATCTCGATGAAGGTTTTCCAGTTGCACTTGCACGGGTGCATCTCGACGTGGTCGAGCTGGTAGTCGGAGAAATCCATGTCCGGGCGGCGGAACAGCGCGCCGATGTCGGCGACTGGATCGCGCGGTCCCTCGAAGAGAAAGCCGGCGACGTTGTGCAGGGGGTAACGCGGCAGGTTGCGGCAGGGCTTCTGCGCAAACTTCGGCGCACCGACGATCAGCCCGCTGCTGTCGTAGGTCCAGGCGTGCAGCGGGCACAGGATGCGGTTGCCGGTGGCGCGCAGATTGCCGCGGCGCACCGCACTGGCATCGCTGCCCGGGCTGAAATCGCCGAGCATCAGCGCCTGACGGTGACGGCAGACGTTGGACAGCAGCTCCACGCCATGCTCGTTGCGCACCAGGATGCGGCTGTGCTCCTCGTGCGGCAGCGCGTACCAGTCGCCCAGCTCGGGCACCATCTTCTCGTGGCCGATGTAGTTGGCGCAGTGGCGGAAGATCAGCTCCTGCTCGCATTCGTAGATCGCCGGGTCGCAGTAACTGCGAATCGGCAACTGCGGCTCGGTGGGGCGAAAATCGTAGGGCGTGGCGGCAAACTGAGCGGTGCGACTGGGGTTGTACATGCTTGGCTCCTTGCAGCGAGTGCGAGGCGGACGGGCACCGGCCAGCGGAAATCGGCCTGCACCGATCCCGCCCGCGTCGGCGCAGCAACGCCTCAGGCTCTGGGCTATGACCCAATCCGGGCCATGGAAGTCGATGCCCCGCCAGGCGCCGCCTGACGGGGCGGGCAGCTAGCGCTGCAGCTCGGCGCTACGCCGTGGCGCCGGTTGGCGCTCGCTACGCGGCGCGAACGGGGCGACCGGGTTGGCCAGCGGCTCGGCCATGATCAGGCTGCCCGCCGGGTTGGCCAGGTCGACCATCTGCAGGTTGTTCTTCAGCTGCAGGCGGTTCAGGCACGAATGCAGGAAGCTCGGCGCGAAGAAGTCGTAGCGCGCGAAGCGCTCGGCCAGCTCCGGGTGCGCGCGCTGATAGTCGATCACCGACTCAGCGACACCACGCCAGAACTCGGCCTCGCTCATGCACTGGTTCTCTTCGAGGATCTGGCTCATATGGCGGAACACGCCGTCGAACACGTCGATGAAGATGCCGAGGATCTTGTAGTCCTCCGGCACGTCCACGGCCAAACGCTCCAGCCCCGGCGGCATCTGCGCGTCCTTGTCGAGAATCGCCGACTCCTCGGCGATGTCCTTCATGATCGCGCGCACCGGCACGTGGCCGTCGAGCACCAGAATCAGGTTCTCGCCGTGCGGCATGAACACCAGATGGTGCGCGTAGAAGCAGTGCATCAGCGGTCGCAGGAAGGCGTCCAGGTAACGGCGCATCCAGGCCCGCGGGGTCAGCCCGGAGCGGCGGATCAACTCGGGCAGCAGCGCCTGGCCCTGCGGGTCGACGTGCAACAGCGCGGCCATGGTCATCAGCCGCTCACCGCGGTTCAGGCGGCTACCGGGGCTCTCCCGCCACAGCGCCGAGAGCATCTTCTTGTACGGGCTGTCGGTGTCCAGGGCCGCCTCGTAGTAGCGGTTGCGATAGCCCACCGAGGCGACTTCGCGCAGGATGCTGAAACCGTATTCACGCAGCACCGGGTCGCTGCCGATCAACTGGTCGAGGTAGGCGTTGATCGCCGGCGTACCGGCCATGTAGTACGGCGACAGGCCGCGCATGAAGCCCATGTTGAGAATCGACAGCGAGGTCTTCACGTAGCAGCGTTGCGGCTGCGACAGGTTGTAGTAGGTACGCAGCGACTGCTGGGCGACGTACTCGTCGCTGCTGCGCCCCAGCGGCACGATTTTGCGCTGGGCGATGTCGGCGGCGAACATCAGGCTCAGCTTGCTGAACCACTGCCAGGGATGGGTCGGCATCAGCAGGTAGTCATCGGCATTCAGCCCCTGCTCCTGCAATTGCTGGCGGTAGGCCTGCAACTGCGCCTCGCCCAGTTCCTCACGCAGCAGTTGCTCGTGGTCCAGCCCGGGCACGGCAGCGAAGTGCGCGTTGTCGCGGTGCACAGCCAGCCAAATGATAGCGAAGCGCGAGCCGGTTTCCGGTGCGTAGGCGTGGTAGTCGAAAGCGTTGAAGCCCAGGCGGCCGTTGTTGGCGACGAAGCCTGGGTGGCCCTCGATCATCGCCGCCTCGATGGTCTGGTAGTCGGCGTCGGCCAGCTCGGCGCTGCTCAGCGCGCGCTCGCCGTGCTTGAAGGCGGCGCCGTAGAGCGTGCTGCTGATTTCATCCAGGTACACCGGCAGCTTGTCCGCCGCAATGCCCAGCGTGCGCTTGAAGTCGATGACGAAGGTCAGCGCATCGAGCGCCTGCGGCTGGCCATCGAGCAGGCGTTCGATGCTGGCCGGCTCGATATGCCAATGACGCAAGGCCATGCTGCGTGCTTCGAAGCGATACACGCAGCCCTCGGTGTCGGCCGCCAGCTCGTAGCGCTGCCAGCCTGCGCGTTCGGCCGCGCCCAACAACTTCGGGTTGAACAACTGCTCATGGGCGTATTCGGCGATGGCCTTGCGCACCAGCAAGCGATTGACCTTGCGCCACAGCTCCGGGGAGAGGTGGGCGACGGCGTCGGCAGGGTGATTCAGACGAGGAGAAGTCATAGCGGGCTTGATCCTTCAAGTGATTGGAAGAAATCGGCGGGCGTGCAGAACGCCAGCAGTGCGGTCTTGGCAGGCAGCTCGACGGGCCCTTGCTCGACGAAACCGACCAGGCGGTTGAGGCGGTGTACCTTGTGATTGCGAATGTCCGGCTCCACCACCACCCGGCGGGCACCGAGTTCGTCGAAGAGAAAGGCCGTCACCGCGCGCAGCACATCACGGGTGAAGTGGCGAATCGGCTGGGTGCTCGGGCCGACGAAAAAGTGCATACCGAGATCGCCGGGCTGCACCGCATAGAGCTTGCCCAGCGGGTCGTGCCGGGGGTCGTAGCACTCCATGACGAAGGCCGGCGCGCCACGGTAGAAACCCATGAACGCGCGCATATGGCCACTGCCCATGGCGTCGGCGTAGAAGTCGCGGGTCGCCTCCAGGGTCATGTCCTGCATATTCCAGTAGCGGGCGTAATCCATCTGGTACCAGGGGTGGATCACCGCGACGTCTTCGTCGAGACGCAGCGGCCGCAAGGTGAAATGCGGGTCGAGCAGTGCCCGCGGCTGGCTCAGCGCAATGGCTTCAGTTGGCATGGCAGAGTTCTCCCTGAGCGGCGTGCCGGCGGTCGACGCCGAACCAGCCGCGGTCGATGATCGCCGTCAGCAGCAGGCCTGCCGCAGCGATGACGAAGGTCAGCGGAATACCGACCAGGTTGACCAGGAACCCGGCGCCGAACGAAGACAGCAGCACGCCGAGATTCTGGAAGAAGTTGGTGACGCCAAAGTCGCGAGCATAGGCATCCGGCGTACTGACCTTGAACAGGGTGACCTCGAGCTTGACGATCACCTGATACAGCGCCCAGCCATACAGGCAGCGACCAATGATGATCAGCTCCAGCGAGTCGCTGGCCTGCAGCGCCAGCCCCAGCGCACCGAGCAACAGGTTGAACAGGGTGTGATCGGCCCAGCGCGGCGGCTGCGCGACCAGGTGCTTGAATAGCAGTGCGAGCAAGGCGACGATGCCGGGGATGGCGAACACCAGCCCCGTCAGCAGCGGCTCGTGCAGCCCCGTGCGTGCCTCCCAGTACAGGGTGAAGAACGGCCGCACCAGGTAGGCGCTGAAGTCGAAGAGAAACATCAGCAGGCACAGCTTGAGCAGCGCCGACAGCGCCTGCGGGCTGCGCCGCGGTACCGGCGCCTGGCCGCTCTGCTCCTCGCGGCTGAGTACCTTGACCACCCGTCCCGTGCGGATCAGGTAGAGACACAGTGCCATCTGCGCCAGATCCCCGGCGGCCATCAGGGCAATGCAGAAACTCGGCCCGTGATGCTCCAGCGCCATGCCACCGACGGCAGCGCCGAAGATCGCGCCGATATGGATGACCACCGACAGCAGGCCGATCACCAGGCTGTGGTTCTGCGGCTCCTCCAGGCGCATCAGGTAGGGGAACATCAGCAGGTAGCTGGCCTTGGTCATGAACATCATCAGGCTCAGCCCCCAGTAGCTCTCGACGCTCGGCGCCCAGATCGAGGCCAGGCAGAACAGCGCTGCCGCCCCCTGGGTGTAGAGCAGCAGGTGCATGGTCTCGATGCGCCTGGCGACCCGTGCCCAGACCGGCAGCATGCACATCACCGCAATCGAGATGGCGGCGATATAGGCCCCCACGTGCACCGGGCTGGTCACGCCGTAGCGGGTTTCGAAGAACTGCGGGTAGAAGGCGATCAGAATCGAATCGCTGATCACGCCGAAGCCCGACATGATCAGAATGGTGGTACGCAGGTTCATGCAGAGGCGCTCCCCTGCCCGAGCGCGACGAAGCCGCAGTCTGCCGGCGGCTGGAAATCCTGGTAGGTGGTGCGCGCCTCGCAGGGATACGCATCACGCCCGGTCAGCTCATTGAGCAAGCGCCCGTTGCGCCAGCAGGCCAGACCAAGATCGGGGTTGGTCAGGCCGTGGCTGTGCAAGCCAACGTTCTGAACATAGATCTCACTATCCTGATGATCCACCGCCCAGTTCGGCGATGGCGCGTAACGCCCTTGTGCATCCCAGCGAATCCGCTCGCGAATGCCTTCGATGAAACTTGGCAACTGGTAACGGTAGCCGGTGGCGAACACCAGCCCGTCGGTCGCGTGGCCATAACGCGCGCCCGTCTGAGCGTGCTGAAACTCCAGTTGCCACTGCCCGCTGGCAGCGTCTCGCCGGCATTGCTGCAACGCCAGGTTGGGCAGCAGCCTGACACCGGCAAGGCCCTGCTGCTGCCGCTCGTCGAGGGTCTGGTAGATGCGCTCGATCAGCGCTTGATTGATGCCGTTGTAGATACTGCGCTGGTCATCGAGGATCTGCTGCTTGACCCCGTCGCCAAGGCCGTAGAAGTAGCGACCGTAGTCCGGCGTGATCAACTCGAGGGTGAGCTTGGCGTTCTCCATCTGGAAGAAGCGCGGCGCACGGGTCACCCAGTTCAGCTGGTAGCCATGCCGCGGCGCCTGCTCCAGCAGGTCCTGAAAGACCTCGGCGCCACTCTGCCCGCTGCCGATCACGGTGATGCTGCGGCACCGCTGCAGCACCTGCCTGCTCCCCAGGTAAGCCGAGGTATGCAGCGCCTGGCGGACGTCGCCCGGGCTGCAGCAGGCGGGAACGTGCGGCACGCCGCCGATGCCGATCACCAGCTTGCGGCAGCTGTACTGAAAGCCTTCGCCGGTATCGCCACGCACCCCTGCCAGCACATAACCGGGCAGCGCGGCGTCGTACCAGATCTCCTGCACCTCATGCTGGTAACGCAGGTTGTCCAGCTGCGCCGCCGCCCACTTGCAATAGCGGTCGAACTCCTGGCGCGACAGGTACCAGTTCTCGCGGATGTAGTAGTTGTACAAGCGGCCCTGCTGTTTGCAGTAGTTGAGGTAGCTGAAACGGCTGGTGGGATCGGCCATCGAGACCAGATCGGCAAGGAAGGGATTCTGTAGCGTGGTGCCGTCCAGCAGCATGCCGGGGTGCCAGCTGAATTCGGCCTTTCGGTCGAGAAACAGGCTGCGGGTCCCCAGAGGCTCCGCCAGGCATGCCAGCCCGAGATTGAAAGGCCCCAGGCCTATGGCAATGAAGTCGTAGGGCAATTCCGTGGTCATGTCGCGCCTCATCAGTCCGGATGAAAGTGGGCGGATACTAGACCCTGATGATAATGATTTGCAACAGCATATAAGAATAAATGCTGATATAGAGACGTACGTCTTAGCACGGCCTTTCAAAGGCGAGTCGGGACGGGGATCAGGGGAACAGAAGCCGCGGTTTAGAGGTCCCGCGGGCTTTCAAAGGAGGTCAAGCGAGGCATTCACAAGCGCCATGTCAGGCACCTGAAACGCGTCCGATAGCGGAGGCCGGTCGTTTTGAATCAGAGGAAAGTGCGGAGAACCGCGGCGGATCGGAGAGGATGAAGGTGGCGTCCCCTGCTGGAATCGAACCAGCATCTAGCCCTTAGGAGGGGCTTATTCTATCCGTTGAACTAAGGGGACAAGGCCGTGCGCAAGGGATCGCGAAGGCCGGGCGGCATCTTAGCGGCGTCGCACGGATTTGTCATGCCACCGCCACGCACAGCGCGCCATACTCCTTCGATCCACCGCCCGGGAGCCACGCCATGCCGAGCCTCACCGATACCCTGCCCGACTCGCCCTTCGCCGCTTACGTCATCCGCGCCGCCTGCAGCGCCGACGCCAAACCGCTGGCCGCCCTGCTGCAGCAACTGGGCGAAGACGAACCGCCGCCCGACGCCGCCCTGCTCGCCCTGCGCCTCGCCGAGCCGGCGAAGGATCGCCTGGTGCTGGTAGCCGAACGCGACGGCAAACTGCTCGGCACCTGCACCCTGATCCTGATCGAACACCTGGCGCACAACTTCGCCCGCTCGGCGATCCTCGAAGACGTGGTGGTCGACGGCGAGGCGCGCGGCCTGGGTATCGGCCAGGCGCTGATGCAGCACGCAGCGGAGCACGCCCGCGCCTGGGGCTGCTACAAGCTGGCGCTGTCGAGCAGCCAGAGCCGCGAGGCCGCGCACCGTTTCTATGAGGGCTTGGGCTTCCGGCCCCATGGTGTCAGCCTGGCATTGGCGCTGGATTGAGGCCTTTGGTGGATAAGCTGCGCGTTATCCACCCTACCCGACCTAGGGTGGATGACGCCTTATCCATCCGCCATCCAGCGGTTGTCAGAACAACCCGAGGCTATGCAGGAACACCACCAGGATGCCCAGTGGGGTGACCACCCGCAGCACCTGCCACCACAGCGCGAACAGACCGGGCTGCTCGATGCCGATGGCCTCCTGCACGGTCTTGCGGCTCAGCGCCCAGCCGGCGAACAGCACGGTGGCCAGACCGCCCAGCGGCATCAGCAGGTTGGTGGTCAGGTAATCCAGGCTGTCGAAGAAGGTCTTGCCCAGCAGGGTCACCTCGCTCCAGGCGTTGAACGACAGCACCGTGCCCAGACTCAGCAGCCACAGGGCGATACCGCTGAGCGCTACCGCCCTGAAGCGGCTGATGCCGAACTTCTCGGTCAGCCAGGCGATGGTCGGCTCGCTCAGGGAGATCGCCGAGGTCAGCGCGGCGATCGCCAGCATGATGAAGAACAGCCCGCCGACCAACTGGCCCAGGGGCATCTGGCCGAAGGCGATCGGCAGGGTGACGAAGATCAGCCCCGGCCCCGCGCCCGGCTCCAGGCCGTTGGCGAACACCAGCGGGAAGATCGCCAGGCCGGCCAGCAGCGCCACCCCGGTATCGGCCAGGGCCACCATCAGCGCGGTCTTGGCGATCGAGGTGCCGGCCGGCAGGTAGGAGCCGTAGGCCATCATCGCACCGCTGGCCAGGCTGAGGGTGAAGAAGGCATGCCCCAGCGCCACCAGCACGCCCTGGGCGCTGAGCTTGCTGAAGTCGGCGTCGAAGAGAAAATGCACCGCCTGCATGAAATGCCCGGTGGTGGCGGCATAGCCCACCAGCACCAGGAGCAGGATAAACAGCCCCGGCATGAGGAAACGCAGCGAGCGCTCCAGGCCGCCGCGCACGCCGAAGGCGACGATGCCGAGGGTCAGCGCCAGCACCAGGGTGCCGTAGCCGGCCAGCTGCCAGGGGTCAGCCAGCATGGCGCCGAACAGCGCGCCGCTGCTCTCGCCGTTCAACCCGGCGAAGCTGCCGCTCATGGCCGCCGGGGTGTAGGCCACGGCCCAGCCGGCGATCACCGTGTAGAAGCTGAGAATGAGAAAGCCGGTCAGCACCGCCAGGGTACCCAGCCAGCGCCAGTGCCGGCTGGCCCGCGCCTCCTTGGCCAGGGCGGCGAAGGCGCCTTCGGGGTTGGCGCGGCCGCGGCGGCCGATCATCACCTCGGCCATCAGCAGCGGGATGCCGATGGCCAGGATGCACGCCAGGTAGACCAGGACGAAGGCGCCGCCGCCGTTCTGCCCGGTGATATAGGGGAACTTCCAGATATTGCCCAGGCCCACGGCCGAGCCGGTGGCGGCGAGGAAGAACACCCAGCGCGACGACCACAGGCCTCGGCCGGCGCTGCTAGAAGCACCGGCGAAGGCGCCGGCGGCGATGCTGTCTTGACTCATTGGGACTTGCCCTCTTGTTGTTGTGAAAGTCAGGAGGCTGGGGTGGTCGAGCCACCCCGGGTTCGGTGCGCGCGGCTCAGAGGCCGCCCTGCAGACGCTCGCGGGCCATGCGGTCGGCGATCGCGGTGGTGGTGGCGCCCTCGCGCTCGGCGCGCTGGAAGATTTCCGTCAGGGTCGGGCCTATGCCTTCGATATGTGCCCTGAGCTGGACGGCGCTGCCGCCGGTGCGCTCGTAGCAGACGTCGATGATGCCGCCGGCGTTGATCGCGTAATCCGGCGCGTACAGGCATTCGCGGCGACGCAGGGTCTCGGCCAGGCTGGCGTCGGCCAGCTGGTTGTTGGCGGCGCCGGCGATGATCGGCGCGCGCAGCGCCTCCAGGGTCTGCGGGTTGACGATGGCGCCGAGGGCGCAGGGGGCGAAGACGTCGACGTCGAGGCCGTAGATATCGTGCTGGCCGACGGCGGTGGCGCCGAGCTGGGCGACCGCGCGCTGCACGTTGGCGGCCTGGATATCGGTCACCCACAGCTGGGCGCCGGCGTCCTTGAGCAGCTTGGCCAGGCCGAAGCCGACCTGGCCGACGCCCTGGATGGCCACGCGGATGCCGGAAAGGTCCTGACGGCCGAGGCGATGGGCCACCGCCGCCTGGATGCCGACGAACACGCCATAGGCGGTGGACGGCGACGGATCGCCATCGCGGCTGCCGCCACCGAAGGCTTCGCGCTGGCCGGCGCCGGCCACGTGGCGGGTGCGCTCGGCCATGATCTGCATCTCGGCCACGCCGGTGCCGGAATCCGCCGCGGTGATATAGCGCCCGCCGAGACTGTCGACGAAATCGCCCATGGCCTGGAACAGCGCCTCGCTCTTGCCGGTGTGCGGGTCGCCGATGATCACCGCCTTGCCGCCACCCAGCGGCAGGCGCGCCAGGGCCGACTTGTAGGTCATGCCGCGCGACAGGCGCAGCACGTCGCGCAGCGCCTCCTCGTCCGAGGCGTAGTTCCACATGCGGCAACCGCCCAGGGCCGGGCCGAGGGTGCTGTCGTGGATGGCGATGATGGCTTTCAGGCCGCTGGCCTTGTCGTGGCCGTAGACCACCTGTTCGTGCTGATCGAAGTCGACGTGGGTGAAGACGGACATCGGGTTACCTCGGGTATCGGATTGTAAAAGGCCGCCCCGCTCCCAGACGGGAGGGGGTGGCAAGGGGTGACGGGGGAAGGATCAGGCGGCCGGTTCGAACAGCTGCACCGCGGCGATCTCGCTGACGGCCATGCGCGCCTTGAGCTGCGCGGCCTGCTCGCGTGCCTTGGCCAGCGCCGCTTCCTTGACGTGGCCGTAGCCGCGGATCTGCTCGGGAATCTCGGCCAGCGCCACCGCCGTGCGGTAGTTGCCGGCATCGAGCTCGGCGAGCAGATAGGCGACGGTCGTCTCGTAGTCCTCGATCAGCTCGCGTTCGAGTTTGCGCTCGGCGCTGTGGCCGAACGGATCGAGCACGCTACCGCGGAGGAACTTGAAGCGCGCCAGCACGGCGAAGGCCTTGAGCATCCAGGGGCCGAAGGCGCGCTTGCGCGGCTGACCGGTGACCGGATCGGGCTTGCTCAGCCAGCTCGGCGCCAGGTGGAACTGCAGCTGGTAGTCGCCTTCGAACTGCGCCTCGAGCTGCTTGCGGAAGGCGGCGTCGCTGTACAGGCGCGCCACCTCGTACTCGTCCTTGTAGGCCAAAAGCTTGAAGTAGTAGCGCGCCACCGCCTTGCTCAGGCGCTGCTCGGCGTCAGTGTCGGCCTGGCGCACGCGCGCCACCAGCTCGCGGTAGCGCGCGGCGTAGGCGGCATTCTGATAAGCGCTCAGACGCTGCGCACGATCCTCGACGATCTCCTCCAGGCTCTGGCAACGCGGCGCCTCGACCACCTTGGGCGCGGCCAGCTTCTCCACCGCGGCCAGGTCGTGGGCCGCGCGACGGCCCCAGAGGAAGGCCTGCTGATTGAGCTGCACCGCCACGCCATTGAGTTCGATGGCCTTGTTGATGGCTTCGGCCGATACCGGCACCAGACCCTTCTGATAGGCGTAGCCGAGCATAAACAGGTTGGTGGCGATGCTGTCGCCGAGCAGGCGGGTAGCCAGGCGGGTGGCGTCGACGAACTGGGTCTTGGCCGCGCCGACGGCCTCGATGATGGCCTCGCGCATGGCGGCGCCGGGCACCTGGGCATCGGGGTTGCGGGTGAACTCGGCGGTGGCCGCCTCGTGGCTGTTGACCAGCGCATGGGCGATCTTGTCGTTGAGCTTGGCCAGGGCCTCTTCGCTGGCGGCCACCACCAGGTCGCAACCGAGCAGCAGGTCGGTCTCGCCGGCGGCGATGCGCACCGCGTAGATATCGTCCTGCTTGGCGGCGATGCGGATATGGGTGACCACCGGGCCGAACTTCTGCGCCAGGCCGGCCTGATCCAGCACCGTGCAGCCCTTGCCTTCGAGATGCGCGGCCATGCCCAGCAGCGCACCGACCGTGGTCACGCCGCTGCCGCCGACGCCGGGCAGGAGGATGTTCCATGGCCGTTCCAGCGCAGGCTGGCGCGGCTCCGGCAGGGCGATGAAGAGCGCGCCCAGGCCGACGGCCTCGGGCTTGCGCAGGCTGCCACCATGCACGGTGACGAAGCTCGGGCAGAAGCCTTCCAGGCAGCTGAAGTCCTTGTTGCAGGCGTTCTGGTCGATCTCGCGCTTGCGCCCCAGCTCGGTCTCCAGCGGCAGCACCGACAGGCAGTTGGACTTGACGCTGCAGTCGCCGCAGCCCTCGCACACCGCCGGGTTGATAAAGGCGCGTTTCTGCGGATCCACCAGCTTGCCGCGCTTGCGCCGGCGGCGCTTCTCGGTGGCGCAGGTCTGATCGTAAAGGATCACCGACACGCCCTTGAACTCGCGCAGCTCGCGCTGCACGGCGTCCAGCACGCGGCGATGGTGGAAGGTGACGATGGGCGCGAAGGTAGCGCGGGTCGGGTACTTGTCCGGCTCGTCGCTGACCAGGGCGATGCGCTTGACCCCCTCGGCATAGACCTGCTGGCTGAGCTGGTCGATGCGCAGCTCGCCGTCGATGGGCTGGCCGCCGGTCATGGCCACCGCATCGTTGTAGAGAATCTTGTAGGTGATATTGACCCCGGCGGCGACCGAAGCGCGCAGCGCCAGCTGGCCGGAATGGAAGTAGGTGCCATCGCCGAGGTTCTGGAACACGTGCGGGGTGTCGGTGAACGGCGCCTGGCCGATCCAGGTAGCGCCCTCGCCACCCATCTGGGTGAAGGTGTCGGTGTTGCGGTCCATCCACTGGGTCATGTAGTGGCAGCCAATGCCGCCCAGGGCGCGGCTGCCCTCCGGCAGCTTGGTCGAGCTGTTGTGCGGGCAGCCGGAGCAGAAGTGCGGGGTGCGCGCGGTGTTGTGCTTGGGCGCGGCCAGCGCCGCCTCCTTGGCGGCGAGGAAGGCCAGACGCTCCTCGATCACCGGGCTGGAATAGATCGGCGCCAGGCGCTTGGCAATCACCCGGGCGATCATCGCCGGGGTCAGCTCGGAGAGGTTCGGCAGCAAGGACACGCCGTCCTCGTCGAACTCGCCGACCACCCGCGGGCGCTTGCCCACCGGCCAGTTGTAGAGCTGGCCGGTCAGCTGGTCCTCGATGATGCTGCGCTTTTCCTCCACCACCAGGATCTCGTCCAGGCCCTCGGCGAACTCGTGCACCGACACCGGCTCCAGCGGCCAGCTCATGCCGACCTTGAGCACGCGCAGGCCGACCTGGGCGCAGAGCGCCTCGTCCAGGCCGAGGTCGTTGAGCGCCTGACGTACATCCAGGTAGGACTTGCCGGTGGTGATGATGCCCAGGCGCGGGTTGGGAGAATCCAGCTTGATCTGGTTGAGGTTGTTGGCCAGGGCGAAGGCGCGCGCGGCGTAGATCTTGTAGGTGTTGAGGCGCTTTTCCTGGACCAGGGGCGGGTCCGGCCAGCGGATATGCACGCCGTCTTCCGGCAGCTTGAAGTCGGTGGGAGTCTTCACCTCGACCCGCAGCGGATCGACTTCCACCACGGCCGAGGAATCGACGTTCTCGGCGATGGTTTTCAGCGCCACCCAGCAGCCGCTGTAGCGCGACAGCTCCCAGCCGATGATGCCGTAGTCGAGGATTTCCTGGACGTTGGCCGGATTCAGCACCGGAATCGAAGCGGCGATAAAGGCGTGCTCGCTCTGGTGGGCGATGCTCGAAGACTTGCAGCCATGGTCGTCGCCGGCCAGCAGCAGCACGCCGCCATGGGGCGATACGCCGGCCGAGTTGCCGTGCTTGAACACGTCGCCGCAGCGGTCCACGCCCGGGCCCTTGCCGTACCACATGGCGAACACCCCGTCGTAGCGCGCGCCGGGGAACAGGCTGGTCTGCTGGCTGCCCCAGCAGGCGGTGGCGGCCAACTCTTCGTTGACCCCGGGCTGGAAGTGGATGTGGTTGTCCTTGAGGTACTGCTTGGCGTCCCACAGGCTCTTGTCCAGGTTGCCCAGCGGTGAGCCGCGGTAACCGGAAATGAAGCAGGCGGTGTTCAGACCATGGGCGGCGTCACGCTGCTTCTGCAGCATGGGCAGGCGGGTCAGCGCCTGGGTGCCGGTCAGGTAGAGGTGACCGGTGGCGAGACGGTACTTGTCATCCAGGCGGATCTCGGCCAGTGACATGGGCGCTCCTTTTATTTTTATGGCGACCTTGGATGGCAACGGTGGGTGCCACCCTGTTCTGCCCCGCCAGGATCGCTGTACGGGACGACTGGCAAAGATCATGACCGAGGAGTTCCGCTTTTTTCTTTCTATTTGCGGGCCGAATTGCTGATACTGCGCATGATCCTTCCAACAATCACAAGAAATTGGAAACAGTCATGCAGGACAAGCTGAGCCCCATCGACCGTAAGATTCTTCGCCTGCTGCAGCACGACGCCGACCTGTCCGCCGCCGAGGTGGCGGAAAAGGTCGAGCTGTCGCAATCGCCGTGCTGGCGGCGGATTCACCGCATGCAGGAGGAAGGCCTGATCGAACGCAAGGTCGCCCTGCTCAACCCCAAGCAGCTGGGCCTGGGCATGACGGTGTTCGTCGACATCAAGCTGTCGGCCCACGGCCGCGGCAATCTGGAAGAGTTCGAGCAGGCGGTGGTGGGCTACCCGCAGGTGCTGGAGTGCTACACCATGGCCGGCGGCTCGGACTACCTGCTCAAGGTGGTGGCCCGCGACATCGCCGACTACGAGCGCTTCCTGCGCGACCACCTGCTGCAGCGCCCGCACGTGCAGGAGGCGCACTCGCATATCGCCATGAGCGAGGTCAAACGCACCACCGAGCTGCCGTTGGATTAGGGCCGCCGCTGGCCGTGCGCACCCTGTATCAGTCCGGCGAGCGCAAGCCGAGGCCTAAGGCAGCCGTTGGCCCCCAGGCTGCGCCGTGCGCACCAAGGTCGCCTCGTCCCCGGAATCCCCAGGGGCCGCCCCCGCCCAGCGCAAGGCCAGCGGCCCAAGCAACAGCAGCAGCCCCATCAGGGCAAAGGCCGCCCACCAGCCGAGCAACCGGTCGTCGCCCAGAGCGTCGAGGCACATGCCGAACAGCAGCGGACCGAGGAAGGCGCCGGTAAAGCCGGTGCAGGAATACAGCGCCATGGCCGCGCCGCGGTGGCTGGCCGGCGCGGCGCCGATCAGTCCGGCAGTGAGCGAGGCGGAGTCGGCGGTGACGGTCACCGCGTAGAGCAGGATCAACAGCAGCAACGCCCAGAACGGCAGCGCCGCGCCCAGGCCGATCAACCCGGCCAGCAGCGCCGACATCAGCATCACCGCGATCAGCCAGCGCTCACGGCCGACCCGCAGCGCCAGCTCGTTGCCGAGGATGCTCGCCGGCATGCCGATCAGGGTCGCCAGCATCGCCACCCAGGTGGCGGACAGCCAGGGCTCGACGCCCTGCAAGTGCCCGGCGAACACCACGAAGGCCACCAGCCAGGCACGCAGGGCGAACAGCTCCAGGTTATGCACCGCATAGGCCAGGCAGTAGGCCAGCACCGCGCGGCTTTTCAGCGGCGCCAGGTCCAGCAGCCGGCGTGGCTCATGGGCCACCACCGGTTTGGGCGCCAGCCCCCACTGCACCATGGCCCAGGCCAGCAAGGCGCAGGCGCCGCTGAGCAGCGCCGGCAGTTGCCAGCCGCCGAGTTTGGCCAGCTCGCCGGCGAGAATGAAGGACAGCGCCGTGCCCAGGCCGAAGCTGGCGGTGTAGAAGGCGATGGCGCGCGACTGCGCGGCGCCGTCGATACGCTCGGAGAGCGCCTTGAGTCCCGGCATATAGGTGCCGGCCAGGCCGATACCGGCCAGCACCCGCCAGGCCAGGGCCGACCAGAAGCCTTCGGCGAAGACGAAACCGGCACTGGCCAGCGCCGTCAGCAGCATGGCCGCCAGGTAGATCAGTCGCGCGTCGTGACGGTCAGTCAGGCCAGTGAGAACCGGCACGGCGAGCATGTAGCCGAGAAAGAAGCCGCCGCCGATCCAGCCCGCCTCGGTGTTGGAGAGCCCCCACAGCTGCTGGAACTCCGGCAGCAGCGCGGCGAACAGGGCGAAGCCGGCCATGCCCAGGGTCTCGGCCGTGCACAGCAGCAACGTCAGGCGACGGGCGTTGTTCACAGCACGCGCCCGTCGCTGGCCAGCGTGACCCCCAGCGGCAGCGCGTCGGGATGATCCAGCAACCAGGCGTCGAAGCTATGGCCGATATGGGTCAGCACCGCTTGCTTCGGCTGCAAACGTTCGATGACCTCCAGCGCGCGGGTCAGGTCGTTGTGGTTGCGCGGCGCCAGCGGCTGCGGCGCGGTGGAGCAATCGAGCACCAAGAGATCCAGCGGCGCGCGATCCAGCTCGGCGCAGCTGGCCTCGGGCACGCCGAGGGTATCGGTGAGGTAGGCGATGCGCCGGCCCTGCCCTTCGAGCCCTTGCCCTTCGAACAGGTAACCGAAGGTCGGCTTGGAATGCGTCAGCGGCAAGGCGGTGACCCGTAACTCACCCAATGCGCGGCGCTCGAAGGCGGCGAACGGCTGGCTGAAGTCGAGAATGCCGGGGTGCTTGTACAGGTCGGCCAGGCCCTCGGGGTCATCAGGCCCGTGCACCGGGATGATCAGCCCCTGGCCCCAGCGCAGGTGCAACAGGCCCTGGGCGTGGTCGGCGTGGTAATGGGTCTGCAGGATGCCGCTGAGGCTGTGCGGCGCGAAGCGTTCGGCGAGATCGGTCAGGCCGCTGTCGATCAGCCAGCGCTGCGTGCCGCATTCGATCAGTGCGCAGCAGGGGCCACGGCGGCGCGCCGGATAGACGCGGGCGGCGTCGCAGGCCGGGCAGCTGCAGTTGTACACCGGCACCTGACGGGCATCGCCGGTGCCGAGCAGGGTCAGGCGCATCAGCGAGCCTCGTCGAGCAGGTGCAGCAGGCGACTGACGGTGTGCGGCAGGGGGCCGGAGTTGTCGAGGATGACGGTGCCTGCCCTCTCCTCCTGCTGCAACTGGCGACTGCGCGCCAGGCGCTGCTCGATCTGCTCCGGCGTTTCCCGGCCACGGGCCAGCAAGCGCTGGCGCAGCACCGCCTCGTCGACCTGCAGAACAATCGCCAGCAGCTGCGGATAGCGCTGGCGGGCGACTTCAAGATGGCCGCGCGAGCCATTGATCAGCACATCCTGGCCGGCGCTCAGCCAATCATCGATCTCGCGCGGGATGCCGTAGGCCAGGCCGTTGGCGCGCCAGCTCAGGGCGAAGGCGCCCTCGCCCTGCAGGCGCTCGAACTCCGCCGGGCTCACCCCTAGGGCATCCTCGCCGACCGATTCGGCGCTGCGGGTGATCACCCGCCGGGCGAAACGGCAGCCGTGCGCCTCCAGCGGCGCACGTGCGGCTTGCAACAGGCTGTCCTTGCCCGAGCCCGAAGGCCCCATCAGATAGATCAACCTGCCCTGCATCAGAACACCCTTCGTGCTTGGCGCCACACCTGCTGGATCACCGGTTGCTCGCCATGCGCCCTGGCCTGCACCAGGTCGGCGCGCAGGCCGACGCGAATCTCGCCGCGATCATCCAGGCCGGCCGCCCTGGCCGGCGCACGGCTCACGGTGGCGATGGCCGCCGGCAAATCATAGTCGTTGTCCTGCCCGGCGAGCAGCCAGGCCGCGTGCAGCAGGCTGGCCGGGTAGTAGTCGCTGGAGAGGATATCCAGCACGCCGTGGCGCGCCAGTTCGGCGGCGGCGATATTGCCGGAGTGCGAGCCGCCGCGCACCACATTCGGTGCCCCCATCAGCACCTTCAACCCCAACTCGTGGCTGGCTCTGGCCGCTTCCAAGGTGGTGGGAAACTCGGCGATGGCCATGCCAAAGCCAGCCGACTCCTGCACGTGGGCCAGGGTCGCGTCGTCATGGCTGGCCACCGAGATACCCCGGGCGTGGCAGTCCTCGACGATGGCGCGACGCTGGCGGTCGCTGTACTGGCGCGAGTTGGCGATCTGCTCCTGAAGGAAATCCTCCATCTCCGCCGGACTCAGGTGGTACTTGCCCATGTAGTACTCGCGGTACTTCTCCACCTTGGCGAACTGGCGCTGGCCGGGCGAGTGGTCCATTACCGACACCAGCGCCACCAACGGGTGCTCCACCAGGTCGCGGTAGATGGTCAGGGCATCGGGGTGGCACAGCTCGCAACGCAGGTGCAGGCGGTGCTCGGCGCGGGTCTGCCCGGCCGCCTCGCTGGCGGCGATGGCCTCGATCATCGCCGGCAACTGCTGCATGCGCCGGCCACGTGGGTTGATGTCGCCGATGGCCAGCGCATCGAACACCGTGGTGATGCCGGCAGCGACGATCTGCGCATCGTGAGTCAGCACCGCCGAAGCCGACGGCCAGTCCACACCAGGGCGCGGGCTCATGTGTTTTTCCAGGTTGTCGGTGTGCAGCTCCACCAGCCCAGGCAGCAGGTAATCGCCGCCCAGGTCCTGGGCCTGCGGCAAACGACAAGTGCCCTCGTCCACCGCGGCGATCAGCCCGTCGCGCAGCAGCAGGGTGCCGAGGAACTCGCGCTCGGCGGTGACGATACGGGCGTTGCTGAGAATCTGTTCAGACGACATAGACGTACTCCGGTTGCGCCGCCGCGGCGCTCATGTCGAGGTAACGGTCGGCCACCGCCTCGCGGGCGATGCGGTCGTGGAAGATGCCGATCAGCGCGCTGCCGGCCGCCTTGGCCTCGAAAATCAGCTCCAGCACCACCTGGCGGTTGGCCTCGTCCAGCGAGGCGGTGGGTTCGTCGAGCAGCAGCACCGGCCACTCGACCATGAAGCCGCGGGCGATATTGACGCGCTGCTGCTCGCCCCCGGAGAAGGTGCCCGGTGCCAGTTGCCACAGCGCCTCGGGGATATTCAGCCGACTCAGCAGGCTCTTGGCCCGCGCCTCGGCGTCGCTGCGCGTCCAGCCACGGGCCAGCGCCGGCTCCATCACCACGTCCAGGGTCGACACGCGCGGAATCACCCGCAGGAACTGGCTGACGTAACCCAGGCTCTGCCGACGCACCGCCAGCACCTGGCGCGGCTCGGCGCCGACCAGCTCCACCGGCGCGCCCTGGTGGCGGATGAGGATGCTGCCGCCGGCCGCCAGGTAGTTGCCGTACAGGGTGCGCAGCAGGGTCGACTTGCCGGCGCCGGACTGGCCGTGCAGCACCAGACACTCGCCGCCGCGCACGGCGAAATTCAGGTCACGCAGCACCTGCAGGACGACGCCGTTCTGCTGGTGCAGGGTGAAGGTCTTGCCGAGGCCGCTGACCTCGATCAGGTTGTTCATACCTACCTCTATTACCGTCGTAGCCCTGGTTTCCTCGGAGCTACGGGTGGTCGGTTGTAGGGTGGATGGCGCTTTATCCATCCACCGATGACGACTCGCTGGTGGATGAGAAAAGCGTCATCCACCCTACGCAGCACCAGCTCGCGGTACGCTTATGGCTGCAACACCGACGACACCAAGAGCTGCGAATAGGGATGCTGCGGATCGTCGAGAATCTGATCGGTCAGCCCCGCCTCCACCACGCGCGAGCGGCGCATCACCATCAGGCGGTCGGCCAGCAGCCTTGCCACCGCCAGGTCGTGGGTGACGATCACCACGGCCAGGTCCAGTTCGCGCACCAGGCCGCGCAACAGGTCGAGCAGACGCGCCTGCACCGACACATCCAGCCCCCCGGTCGGCTCGTCCATAAACACCAGGCGCGGCGCAGAGACCAGGTTGCGGGCGATCTGCAGGCGCTGCTGCATGCCGCCGGAGAAGGTGCGCGGCAGGTCGTCGATACGCGCCGGGTCGATCTCCACCTGGCTCAGCCAGTCGAGCCCGGCGGCGCGCAGCTCGCCGTAGTGACGCACGCCCTGGGCCATCAGCCGCTCGCCGATATTGGCGCCGGCCGACACCGCCATGCGCAGGCCGTCGCGCGGGTTCTGCTCGACGAAGCCCCACTCGGTACGCAGCAGCGTGCGCCGCTCGGCCTCGCTGGCGCTGTACAAGTCGAGCCACTGGCCACCGCGCGCGCGATAACTGACCGCACCGCGATCCGGCGGGCAGCGCCCGGAGAGCAAGCTGAGCAAGGTGGACTTGCCCGAGCCGGACTCACCGACTATGCCCAGCACCTCGCCGGGATAGAGGTCGAAACTCACGCCCTGGCAGCCCTTGTCCGGGCCGTACAGGCGGGTCAGGTCACGCGCCGAGAACAGCGGCTCGGCCGCTGCCACGGCAGGTTGCAGAGGTTCGGCGGCGCTCATTGCAGGTTCTCCTCGAGGCGCTCGGTGCGTTGGCGGCAGTAGTCGGTGTCGGAGCAGACGTAGCGCTTGCTGCCGGCGTCGTCGACGATCAGCTCGTCGAGGAAGGATTCCGTGCTGCCGCAGAAGGCGCAGCACTGGTCCCAGCGCTGTACGGCGAAGGGGTGATCCTCGAAGTCCAGGCTGACCACGCGGGTAAAGGGCGGCACCGCGTACAGGCGCTTCTCGCGACCGGCGCCGAACAGCATCAGCGCCGGGCTCATGTCCAGCTTGGGGTTGTCGAATTTGGGAATCGGCGAGGGGTCCATCACGTAGCGCTCGTCCACCGTCACCGGGTAGGCGTAGGCGGTGGCGATATGGCCGAAGGTGGCGATGTCCTCGTACAGCTTCACGTGCATCACGCCGTAGTCCTCCAGCGCATGCATGGTCCGCGTCTCCTGCTCGCTCGGCTCGATAAAGCGCAGCGGCTCGGGGATAGGTACCTGATAGACCATGATCTGCCCGGCCGACAGCGGCGTTTCCGGGATGCGGTGACGGGTCTGGATCACGCTGGCCTCCACCGTGCGTTCGGTGGTAGTGATGCCGGCGGTGCGGGCGAAAAAGCGGCGGATCGACACCGCGTTGGTAGTGTCATCAGCGCCCTGGTCGATCACCTTGAGCACGTCGTCACGGCCGAGAATGGCGGCGGTCAGCTGCATGCCACCGGTGCCCCAGCCGTAGGGCAGCGGCATCTCGCGGCCGCCGAAAGGCACCTGGTAGCCGGGGATCGCCACGGCCTTGAGCAGGCCACGACGGATCATGCGTTTGGTCTGTTCGTCGAGGTAGGCGAAGTTGTAGGCCGACGCCTCGCGGGCGCCGCTTGCAGTGGAAAGGTTCATCAGCGGTTCTCCTCTGCCGGCGCCTGGCGGCGCAGCGTGCGGATCAGTTCCAGTTCGGCCTGGAAGTCGACGTAGTGCGGCAACTTCAGGTGCGAGACGAAGCCGGCGGCCTCGACGTTGTCGCAGTGCATCAGCACGAACTCCTCCTCCTGCGCCGGGCCCTGCACTTCCTCGCCGTACTCGCCGGCACGCAGGGCACGGTCGACCAGGGCCATGCCCATGGCCTTGCGCTCGGCGTAACCGAAGGCCAGGCCGTAGCCGCGGGTGAACTGCGCCTGCTCGGCACTTTCACCGACGAACTGGTTGACCATCTCGCACTCGGTGATTTCGATGTCGCCCAGTGGCACGGCGAAACCCAGTTCGGCGGGCGTCATCCACACCTCGACGTCGCCGATGCGGATCTCCCCGGCGAAGGGGTGGTTGCGTCCGTAACCACGCTGGGTGGAATAACCCAGCGCCAGCAGGAAGCCCTCGTCGCCACGGGCCAGCGCCTGCAGGCGCTCGGCGCGGCTGGCGGGAAAGGCCAGCGGCTCGCGGGTGATGTCGGGTACCGGCGCGCCGTCATCCACCTCGCGGGCCATCAGGCCCTCGCCTGCGAGAAAATCCAGCACCCGCGGACAGGGTTTGGGCTCATCGGTAACGGCTGCTTCCGGCGCCGGATACTCGCCCTCGGCCAGCAGGGCGAAGTCCAGCAGGCGGTGGGTGTAGTCGAAGGTCGGGCCGAGCAACTGGCCGCCGGGCAGGTCCTTGAAGGTGGCGGAGATGCGCCGCTCCAGCCGCATCCGCGTGCTGTCCAGCGGTTCGCTGGCAGCGAAACGCGGCAGCGTGGTGCGGTAGGCGCGCAAGAGGAAGATGGCCTCCATCAGGTCGCCTGCGGCCTGCTTGATCGCCAGCGCGGCCAGTTCCTCGTCGTACAGCGAGCCCTCGCTCATCACCCGGGCCACGGCCAGCGGCAGTTGCTGGCGGATCTGCTGCACACCCAGTTCGGCGACAGCGGTATCACCGCGGCGACGGTTGGCCAGCAGTTGATGGGCATTGTCTATGGCGCGTTCGCCACCCTTGACGGCGACATACATCAGGCAGCCTCCTCGGTTTCGATCAGCACGCGGGTGCTGCGCGGCAGGCCGATCACCTCGCCGCCTGCGGCGAAGAAGCAGTCCAGGCCACGGGGAAAGGCGCTGCGGGCCTGGCGCTGCTGCCAGAACGAGGCCGGCAACGGCAGGTTGACGCTGCGTACGTCCTTGATGCCGGGGCCGCGCCAGCGCAGGGCCGGGCCGGCGTGCAGCTCGCCCAGCTGGATCAGCAGCGTGCAGGACTGATCCGGGTAACGCTCGCTGCCGTTGTCGAAGTCCGCCAGGTCGCCCAGCTCGCGCTCATCGAGCAGGGCGAACAGCGCCACCTCGCGCTCGGCGACTATCGGGCAGCCACAGTGGAACGCCAGATTGGCGCGGATCAGCGGCGTATCGAAGCGCGGCGCCAGCCACAGCGGCGTGTCGCTGTCGAGAAAGGCCAGGCACAGGCCATAGGTGGCCGGGGCCAGGTCGCCCAGGGCGTGGGCGCGATCCATGGCGCGCGGCAGACCCGGTTCGGCCAGGGCGCCGAGGGCGGCGCGGAAGCTGAGCTGGGCGTCCAGCACCGGGTCGTCGAAAGCCGGTTGCAGCCAGTGCGAGCTGTGCGGCGCGTTCATCAATCCTCTCCTCTGACCAGGGTGAAGAACTCCACCTGGGTGGTGGCAGTCTGTGCGGCCCGAGCCAGGCGCTGTTCGCGCTGCTGGCGAGCCAGGGGTTCGATCAGGTCACTGAGCCAGCGCGCCTGGTCGCTGCCCTGCAGGTGGGCGTCGGCCAGCGCCGCCAGCTCGGCGCGGCGCTTGTCGCGGCCGGCCAGGTAGCTGTAGCCGGTACGGCCGTCGGCCAGGCGCACCACGCAGCGGGTCACGGTCATCTCGCCGAGGTTGAAGGCGTTGCCGGTGCCGCCCATGCGCCCGCGCACCAGGGTCATGCCCACCTCGGGGGCGCGGATCAGCTGGTAGGCGCTGTCCTTGAGCGCTGCCTCATGGGCATCGAGGGCGTCGCCGGCGCGGGCCAGCACGCCCATCCAGCGCTGGCGTACGGCGATGTTCGAATCATGTTCGTTCATGCGGGTCTCCATCAGGTCGCTACCTGGTACTGGAAGCGGTCGGCGCGGCTGCTGGACTGCGCCAGCTCCACCGCCCGGCCAGCCGGATCGCGGGACAGGGTGAGTACGCTGAGCAGCGGCGCATGGCGTGGCATCAGCAGGTGCGCAGCCTCCTCGCGGCTGGGCAGGCGTGCGCCGATCAGGCTGAAGGTGCGCGCCAGCGGCAGGTCGCGCTGGCCCAGGTACTGGCGCAGCGAGCCGCCCTGGTAGTCGGCCAGCAGCGGCGCCAGGCTGGCGCAGAAGCGGTGGCGGATCAGGCTCATCGGCTGCCCGTCGAGCAGGCGCAGGGTGGCCAGCTCGAGCAGTTCGCTGCCGTCGGCCAGCTGCAGGTGGCGACACTCCTCGCCAGAGCCGGGGCGGCGGATACGCTCGATCAGCCGGGCCTCGACGCGGTGGCCGAGCGCCGACAGCGACTGGCTGTAGGCACTGCCCGCCTCCACCGGGTAGATCAGCGGTTTGGCCAGCACCTGGGTGCCCTTGCCCTGGCGGCGCAGCAGGCGGCCTTCGAGCACCAGCTCGTCCACCGCGCGGCGCAGGGTGTGGCGGTTGACGGCAAAGCGCGCGGCCAGTTGCAGCTCGCCCGGCAGGTAGTCGCCCGGGCTCATGCGCTGCAGCTCCTCGCGCAGCACGGCGGCTAGCTCGCGGTACAGCGGTTCGATTCGTCTAGACAAGTGCATGGCTTAAAAAAGGCGCTCGCAGGCGCCCATCTCCTTTAGATAAAGAGTTTGCGCAGGCGCTGGGAGAGGATGTCGATGGCGCTCACCACCAGGATGATCACGATCAGCAGGGCGCAGGTCTGGGCGAACTGGAAGCCGCGAATGGCCTCCCAGAGGATCACCCCGATGCCGCCGGCACCGACCATGCCGACCACCGTGGCCGAGCGCACGTTGGACTCGAAGCGGTACAGCGAGTAGGAAATCCACAGCGGCAACACCTGCGGGATGACGCCGAAGATTACCTCCTGCAGGGCGCTGGCGCCGGTGGCGCGCACCCCTTCCACCGGGCCCGGGTCGATGGCTTCGACCGCCTCGGCGAACAGCTTGGCTAGCACCCCGGTGGTGCTGATGAACAGCGCCAGCACGCCGGCGAAGGGGCCGAGCCCGACCGCGACGACGAAGAGCATGGCGAAGACCATTTCGTTGATCGAACGACAGGCATCCATCACCCGCCGCACCGGCTGATAGACCCACCAGGGCACGATGTTTTCGGAGCAGAGAATGCCCAGCGGAATGGCGCAGAGGATGGCCAGCACCGTGCCCCACAGGGCGATCTGCACGGTGACGACCATCTCCTTGAGGTAGTGCCGCCAGTTGCTGAAGTCCGGCGGGAAGAAGTCGGCGGCGAAGGTGGCCATGTTGCCCGAGTCGCGCACCAGGGCCAGGGGATTCATCTCGGCGCCCTGCCAGGACCAGGCCAGCACGGCGAAGAACAGGCCCCAGCCGATCAACTGCAACCAGCTGCGTTTGCTATCGACGGTCGGGGTATGGGTGGTCAAAGTGGTCATCAAGGTATCTCGGGGAAAACGACTGCAGTCAGCCCCTCGGTCGATACCGAGGGGCTGCCAGGATCAACCGGCGCTGGCGCCGCCCTGCTTCTCACGCTCGGCCATGCGCTGCTCGAGCTTGGCCAGCTCGGCGTCCAGCTCCTTGAGCTGAGCCTGCTTGTCGGCGTCCTTGAGCTTGTCGTTGTTGGCCACTTCGGTACGCTTCTTGAAGAGTTCGAGCTGACGAATCGGCAGCAGCTGGTCATTGTCCGAAGCCTTGAACTGCCCCCACTGCAGGCCTTCGAGCACCTTCTTCTCCTCCGGCTTGGCGCCGTAGGTCATGAAGAACTCGCGCAGCTTGGCCTTGCTCGCGTCGTCCAGGTTCTTGCGCCAGACGATGGGGTCGGAGGGGATCAGCGGCGAGGTCCAGATCACCTTGAGCTGCGCGGCCTTGTCCGGCGCGGTCACTTCCAGGCGCTCCATGCCCTCGCTGTTGAAGGTGCCGACGTCGACCTGCTTGTTGGCCACCGACAAGGCGTTAACCTCATGGCTGCCATTGAGCGCGCGCTTGAAGATCTTGCTCGGGTCGGCCTTGTTCTGGGCGAACACGTAGTAACCGGGCACCAAGTAGCCGGAGGTGGAGTTGGGGTCGCCGTTGGCGAAGGTCAGGCTGGCGGCGTTCTTCAGCATGTCCTCGATCGACTCGAGCGGGCTGTCCTTGTGCGCCACCATCAGGCTGTAGTAACCCTGCGCGCCGTTGGCCGCCACGGTCTGGGCGAAGATCTCGCCACCGGCGCGATCCACCGCTTCCATCGCCGACTTGTTGCCGTACCAGGCCACGTCGACCTTGTCGAAGCGCATGCCCTGGATGATCCCGGCGTAGTCCGGGGCGAAGAAGGCGTTGACCTTGAAGCCGGTCTGCTTGCTCATGTCGGCGAGAAAGGGATCCCACATGGCCTTGAGGTTCTGCGAGGACTCGGTGGAAATGATGCCGAAGTTGAGTTCCTCGGCGGCCTGGGCCGAGCCCAGCAGGGAACCGGTGACGAGCGCAGAGGCAGCCAGCACCTGGCCGATGCGTTTGAACATGGAGCACACTCCTGTTGCAAGTTGGCGTTGTTGGATCGAATGGGGGCAGCGAGGTCAGGCCTTGGCCAGCGTCAGCGGACGCTCCACGGCGCGCGGGCGCTGCCCTTGCGGCAGCAGCAGGCTGACGTCGAGGTCGCCGCCGTAGAGGTCGTTGAGAAAATCGGGGTTGAAGCTTTCGGTGGGGCCGTCGAAATGGATGCGCCCGCCTTTCAGCGCCACCGCACGCCGGCAATAGCGCACCGCGTAGTCGACCTGATGCAGGGTCACCACCACGGTCTTGCCGTCGCGGCGATTAATGTCGGCGAGAATCTCCATCACCTTGCGTGCCGACTCGGGGTCGAGCGAGGCGATCGGCTCGTCGGCCAGGATCACCTCGGCCTGCTGGCACAGGGCACGGGCGATGGCCACGCGCTGCTGCTGGCCGCCAGATAGCGTGGAGGCGCGCTCCCGACGCGCTCAAGGGCGTCCATGGCGCGCTGCTTCTCCTCGGCGCTGAACAGGCTGAGGCTGCCGCGCCAGCGCGGCATGCGCCCCAGGCCACCGAGCAGCACGTTCTGCAATACGCTGAGGCGACCGACCAGGTTGAACTGCTGGAAGATGTAACCGATATCGGCGCGCAGGCGTCGCACCTCGCCGTTCAGACGGCCTGCGGCCTGCACCTGACGGCCAAGCACCTCGATGCTGCCACCGCCGCTGCGGTCGCAGCAGGCCAGGCCGGCCAGATGCCGCAGCAACGTCGACTTGCCCGAGCCGGAAGCGCCGATCAGCGCCACCATCTCGCCCGGCTGCACCGACAGCGCCAGGTCGAACAACGCCTGTTTCTGACCGAAGGTCTTGTTCAGGCTATCGACTCGAATCACTGCGCTCATGGGCTGGCCCTCTACTATCATTGACGATAAGAAGGCAGCGCCTGGCCGCCATCTGGTGTAGACCAAGGTAGGCGCAAGCTGTGTCAGAGCCGTGAAGCGGGGATGACGATTGAGTGACCAGGGCTTGAATTTTTTATGCTCGAGCACAGCCCGAGCACGACTTCTGCCGAATACTGCGCATTTCTGACAGTCGGTGCTGGCATATCGCCTTTACCTGGCTCAAAATCCGACACGTAATTGGCGTCAAGGAACTGTTCAGATGACCCTTAGGTCATAACGACGCATAACGCGATACTGGTTGAACGGCTAGTGCTAAAGATGGTCAAACCGGTGACAATCTTGAAACTGACTACCAGTCTCGCTCTCCTGAACTAACCGGTTTAATGTATGCGCCCTATGAAACAGGCTACCTATTCCAGCCGTACGGCTGACAAATTCGTCGTTCGCTTGCCCGATGGCATGCGTGAGCGTATCGCTGACGTAGCACGCAACCATCACCGCAGCATGAACTCGGAAATCATCGCCCGCCTGGAGCAGAGCATGCTGCAGGAAGGTGCCCTGGGCGACGAGCTCAACCTGCGTCTCGACAGCCCCGAGCTGAGCCTGCACGAGCGCGAACTGCTGCAGCGTTTTCGTCAGCTGTCGCGCCGCCAGCAGAACGCCCTGGTCGCCCTGATCGCCCACGACGTGGAAATGGCCGCCGAAGAAGCCTGAGGCGAGCCCCCACAAAAAAACCGGCCTTGAGCCGGTTTTTTTGTGGGGGTATTAAAGGCGCGGAGCGAACTCCGCGCCTTCTTCAGCCGACGAAGCTGAGCAGCACCCCCGCCGCCACTGCCGAGCCGATCACCCCGGCCACGTTCGGCCCCATGGCGTGCATCAGCAGGAAGTTCTGCGGATTAGCTTCCAGCCCCACCTTGTTCGACACCCTGGCGGCCATCGGCACTGCCGAGACGCCGGCCGAGCCGATCAGCGGGTTGACCTTGTGGGTGCTGAACACATTCATCAGCTTGGCCATCAGCACGCCGGCCGCGGTGCCGGCGCAGAAGGCGACCATGCCCAGCAGCAGGATGCCCAGGGTCTTCAGTTGCAGGAAGGCCTCGGCCGACAGCTTGGAGCCCACGGTCAGGCCAAGGAAGATGGTGACGATGTTGATCAGCGCGTTGCGCGAGGTATCGGCCAGGCGCTCGACCACGCCACATTCGCGCAGCAGGTTGCCGAGGGCGAACATGCCGATCAGCGGCGCGGCGTCCGGCAGCAGCATGCCGATCAGCAGGCACAGCACGATGGGGAAGATGATCTTCTCGGTCTGCCCCACCGGACGCAGCTGCTGCATGACGATGGCGCGCTCCTCCTTGGTGGTCAGCGCGCGCATGATCGGCGGCTGCAGCAGCGGCACCAGGGCCATGTAGGCATAGGCCGCCACGGCGATGGGGCCGAGCAGGTGCGGCGCCAGCTTGGAGGTGACGAAGATCGAGGTCGGCCCGTCCGCCCCGCCGATGATGGCGATGGATGCCGCCTCCTTGAGGCTGAACTCCATCCCCGGAATGCCGATGGCGGTGATCGCCAGGGCGCCGAGCAGGGTGCCGAAGATGCCGAACTGCGCGGCGGCGCCGAGCAGCAGGGTCTTGGGGTTGGCCAGCATCGGTCCGAAGTCGGTCATGGCGCCGACGCCGAGGAAGATCAGCAGCGGGAAGATGCTGGTGGGCAGCCCCACCTCATAGATCAGGTGGAGGAAACCGGCGCCCTCGGCCATATTGGCCACCGGGATATTCGACAGCAAGCCGCCGAAACCGATGGGCACCAGCAACAGGGGCTCGAAGCCCTTCTTGATCGCCAGGTAGATCAGCAGCATGCACACCGCGATCATGAACGCCTGACCGGGCTCCAGGTGGTACAGGCCGGTGCTCTGCCAGAGCTTGAGCAGCTTTTCCATGGTGCGCCCCTCAGCCGATGGTCAGCAGGCTGTCGCCCACCGCCACCGCATCGCCGACCTTGACGTTGACCGCCCCGACGCTGCCGGCCTTGAAGGCGCGGATCTCGGTTTCCATCTTCATCGCCTCGAGGATGATCACCAGCTGGCCCTCCTCCACGGCCTGGCCGGGTTGCACCAGCACCTTGAAGATATTGCCGGCCAGCGGTGCCGCCTGCGGCTCGCCGCCCCCCACGGCAACGGGCGCGGCAGGTGCAGCCGCGGCACTGCCAGCGAGCGGCTTGATGCCCTCGATATCGCCGCCCTCGCCCACCTGCACGACGAACGACTTACCATTGACTTCGACGGTGTAGACCTCGGGCTTGCCGGCCTCGCGGGCAGGGGTTTCCTTGCCGGTCGGCGCCGGCTCGAAGGCCGCCGGGTTGCCGCGGTTCTCCAGGAACTTCAGGCCGATCTGCGGGAACAGCGCGTAGGTCAGCACGTCGTCGATCTCGTCGACGGCCAGCTTGATGCCCTTCTCCCGGGCGATACCCTTGAGTTCGGTGGTCAGCTTGTCCATTTCGGCGTCCAGCAGGTCGGCCGGGCGGCAGGTGATCGCCTCGGCGCCATCGAGCACGCGCGCCTGCAGCTCGGCGTTGAACGGCGCGGGCGCGGCGCCGTACTCGCCCTTGAGCACGCCGGCGGTTTCCTTGGTGATGGACTTGTAGCGCTCGCCGGTGAGCACGTTGATCACCGCCTGGGTGCCGACGATCTGCGAAGTGGGCGTCACCAGCGGGATGAAACCAAGGTCTTCGCGCACGCGGGGGATCTCGGCCAGCACCTGGTCGAATTTATCCTGGGCGCCCTGCTCCTTGAGCTGACTTTCCATGTTGGTGAGCATGCCACCCGGCACCTGGGCGACCAGGATGCGCGAGTCGACGCCCTTGAGGTTGCCCTCGAACTTCGCGTACTTCTTGCGTACTTCGCGGAAGTACGCAGCGATTTCCTCCAGCAGCTCCAGATTCAGTCCGGTGTCGCGCTCAGTGCCCTGGAACATGGCCACCACCGATTCGGTCGGCGAATGGCCGTAGGTCATCGACAGCGAGGAAATCGCGGTGTCGACGTTATCGATACCGGCCTCCACCGCCTTGAGGATGGCCACCGAAGACAGCCCCGCGGTGGCGTGGCACTGCATATGGATCGGGATGGCCAGGCTGGCTTTGAGTCGCGACACCAGCTCGAAGGCGGTGTAGGGCGTGAGGATGCCGGCCATGTCCTTGATGGCGATGGAGTCGGCGCCCATGTCCTCGATCTGCTTGGCCAGATCGACCCACATCTGCAGGGTGTGCACCGGACTGGTGGTGTAGGAGATGGTGCCCTGGGCATGCTTACCCTGGCGCTTGACCGCCTGCAGGGCGGTCTGCAGGTTGCGCGGATCGTTCATCGCGTCGAACACGCGAAACACGTCGACGCCGTTGACGGCGGCGCGTTCGACGAATTTTTCCACCACGTCGTCGGCGTAGTGGCGGTAGCCCAGCAGGTTCTGGCCGCGCAGGAGCATCTGCTGGCGGGTATTGGGCATAGCCCGCTTCAGCGCCCGGATGCGCTCCCAGGGATCTTCGCCCAGGTAGCGGATGCAGGCATCGAAGGTCGCGCCGCCCCAGGACTCCACCGACCAGAAGCCGACCTGATCGAGCTTGGGCGCGATCGGCAGCATGTCCTCCAGGCGCACGCGGGTGGCCAGGATGGATTGGTGGGCGTCGCGCAGCACCACATCGGTGATCCCGAGTGCTTGTTTAACGGCAGTCATACAGGTGCTCCCTCTAGAACCGGATCAACCGCGGCGGGCGCGGTGCTGATGAATGGCGGATTGAATGGCGGCCAGCAATTCGGCATCCGGCTCCTGGCTGGCCGGTTTGCCGCTAGGTGCTGCGGAAGAGGCGACGGGGGCAGGTGTGTGCGGGGCGAAGACTTCGATCAGACGCGACATCACGCGGATCGCCAGCACCAGCAGCACCAGAAAGACAAACACGAAACCCATGCCGAACAGCATGAGCTCGACACCCTCGAGCAGGAGTTCACTGGGGGTCATCTTGGCTCCTTTTGCCAGCAGCTCGCGGGCTGCATTCATTATTGATTAGGAGCGCCCGGGATCGGCCCCGGGCAAAGCTGGCGAACCTTAGCCTGAAACGAGCGTTTCAAGCAAACCTCAAACGGACCAGGCGGGCATTTTATGTAGTAGGCAACGCACTGCCACTACCAAAGACGAGGGCGCTCGCGCGAGGCCCGCTAGGAAGCCACGCCCGACCGGGAGACGACGGCGGGCGCCAGCGCCAGCAGCGCCTTGAAATGGCGGCATTCAGCGCCCGGGGTGCGCCCGAACAGGCGCTTGAACTCGCGACTGAACTGCGAAGGACTTTCGTAACCGACCCGCTGCGCCGCGTCGGCCGCGCTCATGCCGCTGCGAATCATCAGCAGGCGCGCCTGGTGCAGGCGGATGGCCTTGAGATACTGCAACGGCGAGCGACTGGTCACGGCCTTGAAGTGCACATGGAAGGCCGGCACGCTCATATTGGCCATCGCGGCCAGGGTCGCGACGTCGAGCGCCTGGGGATAATCGCTGTGGATGCGCCGCAGCACCCTGGCGATGCGGCCGAAATGGCTGCCCTGCGCCAGGGTCGCGCGCAGGCCGCCGCCCTGCTCGCCCTGCAACACGCGGAAGACGATCTCGCGCAGAATCGACGGCCCCAGCAAACGCGCCTCGTCCGGCTCGGCCAACGCCTCCAGCAGGCGCAACGTCGCCTCGCTCAACCTGGCATCCAGCGGGCTCGAACAGAGGGTGGCGGGCGCCGGGGGCGACGCCCCGTCCAGCCCGATGGCCAGCTCCGCGACCAGTAACGGGTCGATGCGCAACGCCAGCCCCAGCAACGGCTCGGCCGCGCTGGCCTCGGTCTCGATGGAAAACGGCAGAGGCAGCGCCAGCACCAGGTAGTGCTGGGCGTCGTAGACATACAGCCTGCCGTCGTGCAACCCGCGCTTGCGCCCCTGGATGACGATGACGATGCTCGGTTCGTACAGCGCCGGCGTGCTGGGCAGCGGGCGATTGGCGCGCATGAAGGTCACGCCGTCGAGTAACGACTCGGTGTAGCCCTCTTCGGGGGCCAGGCGCAGCATCAGTTCCACCATGCGTTGGCGCCTGTCGGATATCGCGATCATGGCTCTGGAGACTCGGCAGTTTCCGCGGGCCGACATTCTATGGCCCGTGCAATAGAAACAGGCAAGATCGAAAGAGTAACCGGACTTAGCAGCCCGCCTCGCCCCGCCTAGCATGAGGCCTGCGCCCTGCACGCCGCAGGCGCTAGCCGCCAATAGGAGAATCGATCCATGAACCCGTTAGGACACCTCGGCGCCCTGCTGCTCGGCGTACTGCTGAGCCTGCCGAGCTGGGCCGCCGGCGCCACGCAGGACAATCGCGCCCTGATCCAGCAGGCCTTCGACGACTGGCGCAACGGCCAGGGCAGCGTCTTCGACCTGCTCGCCGAAGACGCCGTGTGGATAGTCGCCGGACACAGCCCGGTATCAGGTACCTACCCCACACGTCAGGCGTTTCTCGAAGAGGCGGTCAAACCCATCACCGCCAAACTGGCGACGCCGATTACCCCCACGGTTCGCCAGCTGGTAGCGCAGGGGCCCCATGTGGTCGCGATCTGGGATGGCCAGGCGACCGCCCATGATGGCAGCCGCTATGAGAACAGCTACGCCTGGCACATGCAGCTCGAAGACGGCCGCATCACTCACGTCACGGCCTTCCTCGATACCTGGCGGCTGGTGCAACTGATGGAGCGACCTACAGGAGGAAGATCGACGCCAGCCCCAGGAAAATGAAGAACCCGCCGCTGTCGGTCATCGCCGTGATCATCACGCTGGCACCCATGGCCGGGTCGCGCCCCAGGCGCGCCAGGGTCATGGGAATCAGCACGCCCATCAGCGCCGCCAGCAGCAGGTTGAGGGTCATCGCCGCGGTCATCACCACGCCCAGCGACCAGCTGTCGTAGAGCAGATAGGCCACCACGCCGATCACCCCGCCCCAGAGCAGGCCGTTGATCAGGGAAACGCCCAGCTCCTTGCGCAGCAGGCGCGAGGTATTGCCGGTGCCGACCTGGTCCAGCGCCATGGCGCGGACGATCATGGTGATGGTCTGGTTGCCGGAGTTGCCGCCGATGCCAGCGACTATGGGCATCAGCGCGGCCAGGGCCACCAGCTTCTCGATCGAGCCCTCGAATAGGCCGATCACCCGCGAGGCGAGAAAGGCGGTGACCAGGTTGATCGCCAGCCAGGCCCAGCGGTTGCGCACCGACTTCCACACCGAGGCGAAGATGTCCTCCTCCTCGCGCAGACCGGCCATGTTGAGCACTTCGCTTTCGCTCTCCTCACGGATCAGGTCGACCATCTCGTCGATGGTCAGACGACCGATCAGCTTGCCGTTCTTGTCCACCACCGGGGCGGAAATCAGGTCGTAGCGCTCGAAAGCCTGGGCGGCGTCGTAGGCGTCCTCGTCCGGGTGGAAAGTCACCGGGTCGTCGGCCATCACCTCGCCGACCTGCTTGTCCGGGTCGTTGACTAGCAGGCGCTTGATCGGCAGCACACCCTTGAGCACGCCGTCGTAGTCGACCACGAACAGCTTGTCGGTGTGGCCCGGCAGCTCCTTGAGGCGACGCAGGTAACGCAGCACCACCTCCAGGCTGACGTCTTCGCGGATGGTGACCATCTCGAAGTCCATCAGCGCGCCGACCTGGTCCTCCTCGTAGGACAGCGCCGAACGCACGCGCTCGCGCTGCTGCGCATCGAGCGACTCCATCAGTTCGTGGACCACGTCGCGCGGCAACTCCGGCGCCAGATCGGCCAGTTCGTCGGCGTCCATGTCCTTGGCCGCGGCGAGGATCTCGTGATCGTCCATGTCGGCGATCAGGGTCTCACGCACCGCGTCGGACACCTCAAGCAGGATGTCGCCGTCGCGCTCGGCCTTGACCAGTTGCCAGACGGTCAGACGGTCGTCGAGCGGCAGGGCTTCGAGGATGTGGGCGATATCCGCGGGGTGCAGGTCGTCGAGCTTGCGCTGCAGCTCGGCGAGGTTCTGCCGGTGCACCAGGTTCTCGACCAGGTCGTGATGCTGGCCTTCCTGACGATGGGTCAGGTCTTCCACCAGCTTGTGCCGATGCAGCAGTTCGACCACCTGGGCCAGGCGATCCTGCAGGCTCTCTTGCGGCTTCTTGGCTTCTACTTCAGTCATAGCGCGCTCCACCCCCAGTTGGCGGGCACGCCAAAGGGGATCAATCAGGTTTTACGCGATCGTCAAATCGGGTCTGGTAACTACTGGGTAAGTCCATGGTGGTATTCCACAAGCCCCGGCGGGGCTGACGCGGCAAATGATAACACCGCAATACGGCTTTGCACGCGAGAAAAGCCAGGCAAGAACAATTGCTTGCATCACAAACTTCAATCCGCGCTGAAATCCTGTTGCTGCGACGCCGGCCACGTTCGGCAGGACACCCTGGCACGCTCGGAACAACGGGCTAAGCTGACCCAGGCACCCGTCAAGGAGGACGCCCCATGCAAGGACTGCTGCGCGCCGCATTCTGCGCCGCCCTGCTCTACCCCACCCAGGCCAGCCTGGCCGCCACCGTGTTTCGCTGTGAAGACGCCAACGGCCATATCACCTTCACCCGCCACGGCTGCCCGACAGAGCAGCAGCAGCAGCAGCGAACCCAGAACGCCCGCAACCAGACGCCGAGCAGCGGCAAGGCCGTACCACTGGCCAAACCCGAACGCAGCACGCGAACAAAGGGGGCCAGTGAACTGGTGGTGGTCGGTCAACAGGACGACGGCTGCGGTAACCGGATTACCGGCAGCGCGCGGCGGGCCGCGATCGTCAAGCAGGAGATTCGCAGCGGCATGACTCGCAGCGACGTGGAAAGCAGCCTGGGTAAGCCACACAAGATCAGCCGGCAGAACGGCCTGCAGCGCTACCACTACCGCGACAACAGCGGCAACACGCGCCAGGTGAGCTTCGACGAAGCGGGCTGCGTGAAGGGGAAATAAAAAAGGGCCTGCATCGCTGCAGGCCCTTCGGGGATGGCGGACTCA